>Ga0315289_10003870_pt1 | contig 22536 bp, 21 predicted proteins | sample YL17G11_40_MG_FD_203452 | JGI IMG/M metagenome (GOLD analysis project Ga0315289, IMG submission 203452) | Sediment microbial communities from Yellowstone Lake, YNP, Wyoming, USA - YL17G11_40 | ecosystem: Environmental > Aquatic > Freshwater > Lake > Sediment | place: USA: Wyoming | collected... | reverse complement strand
GGTCACCACCGCGTGAACGGTTATCTCTTCTCCCGGTCTCACCGGAGCCGTGAACTTGCCCTCCAAGGATTTCATATACCCGCCGCCCGGATAGACCCAATCCGTGACGATCTTCCCCATGAAAGACAAGGTCATCATGCCGTGGGCAATGGTCGTGCCCTTACCCAGAAGGTTTATCTTCCTGCAATACTCCGGGTCTATGTGGATGGGATTGTAATCGAGCGAGGCCTCGGCGTTCCTGGTTATCTTCTCCTGGTTGATCCCCTTGCTCTGGGGAGGGATCTCGTAATCCAATTCTATCTCGTCGAAACGCAATTTCTCGGTCATATCGCCACCTCCTTCCCCGGATTCAGCGCGGCAGGATGAGCCCGCCGGTCCAGACGCACACCACCTCGTCCCTCTGGTTCAGTATCTGCATCCTGCTCATGGCGTATTTCCTGCCCCTCTTGATGTACTTGTCGGTCAGCCTCGCCTTGCAACGGACGGTGTCTGCCGGCCTCACAGGGACGCCGAACTCGAGCTTCTGCCCCGGGTTGATCGCCCCCGGCATCTTTATCCATAAATCGGGTGGGGTGCTCGCGAAGACTATGGGGACCACGATGGTGGGGGGAGCGATTATCCCTCCGAACTGCGAATTCCTTGCGGCTTCCTCGTCACAGAACACCGGGTTGTAATCCTCGGTACCCTCGACATATTTCGCTATCCTCTCCGCGGTGACGGTGAAGGGCACCGTCTCGTACTCCTCGCCGACCTCCAGTTCGTCCCAGCTCCGCTGCCGCTTGTCGTGCAGGAAGAAATCCTTCTCGAACCATTCCGGTAGCTTTTCCTCCGGCATAGCCCTTCCCCTTTCGGTCTGACCCGGAATCTCTTTTCCATCGAAGATAGGAAGCTGCTTTCAGACGGGAAGAGGATAGCAGGTGACGTAGTTGCGGGTCAAATGAAAGAACATGCAACATGCTGTGTATGCTAAGGGAGGCCTGGAGAGTTGTGGAGAGTGGCTTGGCACGTCAGCACAGATTCGGATCGGAGGAATGAGAAGAGTACGCCGATCGACGTAAATCAAGACAGACGGGTGTGATAGGAGGAAAGGCACACCGCCCCCGCCGGAGTAGTTCAGCAGTTCCGGTCGGCTGGCGGCACTTGGGAGTAGTCCTCTTCCTCAAGAGCCTGGAGCTGCGAGTAGGAATCCTCGTGTAGAGGTCGGCGGCCAGGCGGTGAACAGCGGAGTTCGCGGAACTGGAGGCGCTGGACGCCATCCCCGGCATCGGCCCGAAGCGGAAGCGGGCGCTGCTGCACAAGTTCGGCTCGGTGGCCCGCATCCGCCAGGCATCGCTGGACGACATCGCCGCCACGCCCGGCTTCACCCGCGCGCTGGCGGAGAAGGTAAGGGAGGGGCTGTAGGGGCCCGTTCGGCCAGCCGGGCGCACGTGGAAGCGGTGCGGCGAGGCGCCCGCCCCGCTCGACGGTCAGTCGGTCCCCTCGCTTCGTGCGGCAGCTTCAAGAACAGGCATTGTTACGATGGTGAACGTCTTCTCGTCCGGATCGTAGGCAGCGATCTCCAGGCCCTTTCGTTTCTGGTCTAACGCCCAATTCAGAAACGTAAGGGCATAGTTGTACAGATCCCAAGGCTTTGCTAGCCCTGCAACGGCCATCATCCTGCCAACTTCGTCCACCATGTCGTCGTTCAGCCGCATAACCCTTGGGACACGAACCGTTCTGATTCGCGAACTAGTTCTCGTGACCGCACCCCCTTCAGCTAGAGCCACTACACGTGACCTCCCACGGTGGATGGTCATGGTCTCAGGCAGCCGCGGCCGGCGACGGCCAGTCCGACCCACCTCCTTTCACGTCTCTCGGATCACAGACGTCCCAATGAACCAAATCGTTACACATTGTCGTCTAATCGTTACGCATTGTGGTCTATTTTGTCAACCCACTTTGGACACTATTAGTGTAAATGATGTCGAAAAAAGAGTCAAATTCGCTCCGTTTTGTCTCAGAAATGCGTTGACACCCCAAGGGCGCGGCGCGGTATACTGACCAGAAAGGGGGTGGGGGGTTCTGGAATGACCGTCCGGCACCTAGTTCAACGCTTGTGGCTTTTGAAGCGCCGCATGGCGGGGGCGCTCCGGAGAGACGGCGCGCGTGAACAGGGTGCCCCCGAGGTCGAGGTTGTCGCGGTGCTGGACGATCCAGACGCGCAGCTCGTGGACACTGTGACTCTGAAGCTACTCCCGTTTTTCCGCGAGGGCGGCGAGGACCCGCGCGGTGACTGGTAACCCCAGCCAACCTCGAAGGCAGCTATTGCCCCTGCTGTCTTTCTTCTCCCCCGCCGCGGAAGTATTTCGGTGGGTCACAGGTGTCTGCATAGTGTGTGTATACGTCGGATCGGTCGGCGCGACGTGGTGCCTTATTTACCTAGCCGCGTTCGGCGAAGTATCTCTTCCGTCGTCCTTCATGCAGTGGCTCGGAGCCACCACCCTGGCGGAGCTCGCGCCTCTGTTCGCCCTGCTAGTGAACATCGTCTGGGGCCGCGGACGATAGGCCATTCGGTGCCGGACGCTGCGTCCATCTTAGCCGCGCCCGCAGTGCAACCGCCACCATCCCTCACTCTCCCACCAGCCCCATCGGCGCCGCCAGCAGCTCGGCGAGCGTCTTGGCGTTGTGCACGGCGTAGGCGTAGGCGTCGTTGTTGAAGTAGACGTAGACGTCGCTGAGACCCTCGGCCAGCCCCCGCAGCCGCTCCGCCCAGCCCGCCAGCATCTCGTGGGTGTAGTTGCTGGCGTAGAGGGCCTCGCTGCCGTGGAAGCGCATGTAGGCAAAGGAGGCGGTGGCCACCAGGGGGCACTCCATGTCCGGCATGTCGAAGGCGCAGAAGCCGACGTTGTGGCGGCGCAGCAGGTCGAAGACGCCCTCCTCGAACCAGGAGCGGTGGCGGAACTCGAAGACGTGCTCCAGGCTCGAGGGCAGGATCGTCAGGAAGGCCGCCAGCCTGGCCTCGTTCTCGACGGTGCGATGAAAGTTGGGCGGAAGCTGATAGAGGATGGGGCCCAGGCGGTCCCCCAGCAGGCGAGCGCCGGCCAGGAAGCGCTGCACCGGCTCCTGGGGTTCCTTGAGCCGCTTGATGTGGGTGATGAAGCGGTTCGCCTTGACCGCGAAGCGAAAGCCGTCGGGGACGGAGCTCCGCCAGTGCTGCCAGGCGCTGGTCTTGGGCTCGCGGTAGAAGCTGTTGTTGATCTCCACCGTGGGGAAGTGCTGGATGTAGTGGGCCAGCCACCCGGAGGTGGGCAGGCCCTCGGGGTAGAACGGGCCCTGCCAGTGAGCGTAGTGCCAGCCAGAGGTGCCAATCCAGAAGCGAGCGCCCACGATCCCCTCCTGTCCGCCGATGCCCCGTCGCAGCGATTATAGCAAAAACCGCCTCACTGTCGGGACAGCGCGGTGGTATACTTAGTTTGGAAATGTGCTTCGGGTAGAGGGCCTGCATGGCCAGAGTCACCTACAGTCTGCTGGAGAGAGCCAAGAGCCAACTCCTCGCCGACCTCCGCCACGACATCCGTGACGAGCGAGTGCTGGCGGCCATGGCCAGCGTTCCCCGCGAGAAGTTCGTCTCCGATGACCTACGCGCCTTCGCCTACGACAACCGCCCCCTCCCCATCGGCCACGGCCAGACCATCTCCCAACCCCTCATCGTGGCCATGATGACCGAAGCCCTCGACCTCAAGGGCGGCGAGAAGGTACTGGAGCTGGGGACCGGCTCCGGCTACCAGGCAGCCATCCTGGCCGAGCTGACGGCCCGAGTGGTGACGGTGGAGCGCATCGCTCCGCTGGCCGAGCGGGCGGCAGCCGTCCTGGCGGAGCTGGGATACCACAATGTCCAGGTTCACCTGGCCGGCGATGCCCTGGGCTGGCCGGATGAGGCCCCCTACGAAGGGATTCTGGTCACGGCTGCGGCGCCCGCCATTCCGCCGGCCCTGCTCGAGCAGTTGGCGCCCCAGGGACGGCTGGTGATCCCCGTGGGCACCCACGACGTGCAAGAGCTCCTTCTGGCAACCAACAGTCCGGGCGGCCTCACCGCCAAGCGGCTTGGCCCCTGCCGTTTCGTGCCCCTGCTGGGAGCTGGCGGCTGGCCCACCACCGATTTCGGTTTCACCGAACTCTAGCTTCGAGGTCTTCTCTTCGGCAGCGGACTCGCCAAGGTTTATTGCTTTTTCATGACATTTTGTCAATTTCCCGCACAATCAAGTTAACTTAAACCACTGCTAAGCGTTTTATATTGGTGAAAAAATCGTCGAGATTTGCCGTTTAGATTTTCCTTTGGCTTGTCTAGACGGCAAGGGACGAAGTATAAGATTAGTCCGATCCTCAAGCCAGGTATGGAAGACGGCCGGAGGTAAGGAATGCAGAACCATCTAACTACGTTCTTGGACTTTCTCTCGGCGGAGAAGGGAGCTTCCAATAACACCATCGCAGCTTACCGTAGTGACCTAGAACAGCTAGTCGAATACCTCAAGGCGCACGGCGATGGCAGCCGCTGGGAAAAGGTCAACCGCGTACTCATTCAAGATTTTATCCTCGACCTGAAGCAGCGCAAGTATGCCGAAACGACCGTGGCCCGCAAGGTGGCAGCCATTCGCTCCTTCTTCAGCTTCTTGGCCGCCGAGGGCATCCTGGCCGACAACCCCACCGACGGCTTGGCTTCGCCGCGTGTCGGCAAGATGCTCCCCAAGGCTATCACCCCCAATGAGGTGGATGAACTGCTGGAGCAGCCCTGCAAGCGGGCCACCCCTGAGGCCAGGCGAGACAGGGCGATGCTGGAATTGATGTACGCCACCGGCATGCGCGTCACCGAGCTGGTGTCGCTGGACTTGGAGAACATCAGCGTGGACAGAAAGAATCCCTTCGTTCGCTGCACGGGCAAGGGAGCGAAGGAGCGGCTCATCCCCATCCACGATCAGGCCACCGAGGCCGTGGAGGGATACGTGACGGAAGCCCGGCCCCTCATAGTCCGCAACAAGAACGAGAAGGCCCTGTTTGTCAACCGCCGCGGCGAACGGCTCACCCGCCAGGGCTTCTGGCTAATCCTTAAAGGGTATGCCAAGGCAGCCAACCTGCGCGATGATGTGACGCCCCACACCCTGCGCCACAGCTTTGCCACCCACATGCTGCGGGGTGGAATGCCCCTGCGTCACGTCCAGGAGATGCTGGGCCACGCCAATATTTCCACCACCCAGGTCTACACCCATCTGGCGACTGAGCACGTGCGGGAGGTGTACGAGAAGGCCCATCCCCGCGCCTTGTAGTCCAAAAGCCTCGGCCAACGGTGTACTATGGGGAGGTGAAGGTAACTGTCACCTCCCTCTTGTTGTTGCTTGTCATCCTCTGCCTGGCCTGCAGCCAGAAGGCGCCCCAAGAGATGCCCACACCCAGCCGTACTCCTAATCCATCGCCCACAGCCCTGCTCCCCCCTACACCCTCGCCACTCGAGCAGGCCCAGCCCTTGGACCGCGACCTCCTGGAGCTAGCCGTTCGCCTGGGTCGCACTGGTGGCCCCCTGCCGCCTGTCGCCCGCCAGGAGCCACCAGCCTATCAGGAGGGCCAGCAGCAGGAATTCACCGTCATGGATGCCCTCGCACCCTCCCTGCGGACAGTGAACGCCACCCTCCGCCTCATCACCCCCCGCGCCTACTTCTACTTCCAGGATGACCTCGACGTATCTCAGGAGGATCTCGAAAAGGCAGGCCGAGACTTTGAAGAGGTCGTCTACCCTATGGTCGCGCGCTATTTCGGCGAGGAGTGGACGCCGGGGGTGGACAGCGATCGCCACATCACTCTTCTCCACGCTGGCCTGTCCGGCTTAGGTGGCTACTTCAACGATGCGGACGAGCACCCTCGCGCCGTCAGCCCCGCCAGCAACGAACGGGAGATGGTCTACCTGAATACTGACGGTACGAAGCCGGGCTCCGATGGCTACGACGGCCTGGTGGCCCACGAGCTTCAGCACCTGGTGCACTGGAAGGCCGACCCCACCGAAGAGGTGTGGGTGAACGAGGGCCTGTCAGGGCTGGCGCGCGATCTGGCCAGTGGCGGCCCAGGCTCCACGCCGATGGCCGTTGCCCAGCCCGACACCCAGCTCAACGCCTGGGGGCTTATGGGCGCTGGCAATGCCCCCCACTATGCAGCCTCCCACCTGTTCATCCGCTACCTGCTGGAGCACTATGGCGGCTGGGAAGGCGCCCGTCGCCTGCTGGAGGAGCCCGCCGACGGCATCGAGGGCATAAGCGCCTACCTTGCGCCCTTTGGCGTCACATTCGAAGACGTCTTCGCCGACTGGCTGGTCGCCAACTACCTGGACGACCCCAACGGTGGGCCTTACAGCTACGCCGATGCTGAGGTCAAGGTATCGTCAGCTACCACCCTCACGGACTACGACGAGGGCGAGGACAGCGTGCATCAGTTCGCCGCCGACTACATCGAGCTGGACCTGAGCGACGGCGATGCCGTCTTCTCCGTCGACGGCGACGAGGCGGTCAAGGCCATCCCCAACGAGCCCCACAGCGGCCGTGGCCAGTGGTGGTCGGGGCGCGGCGACGCCATCGACAGCACCCTCACCGGCGAGTTCGACCTGACGGGCCTGGAGAGCGCCACCCTCACCTTCTGTACCTGGTACGACATCGAGGAGCAGTGGGACTACGCGTACGTCATGGCCTCCAGCGACGGCGGCAGCACCTGGCAGATCCTGCGCGGCCGCCAGACCAGCGACGAGAACCCGGTCGGGCTGGCCTATGGGCCGGCGTATACCGGCAAGAGCGGCGGCGGCGACAGCCCTGCCTGGGTGGAGGAGAGCATCGACCTGAGCCCCTTCGCTGGCCAGAAGATCCTCCTGCGCTTCGAGTACATCACCGATGAGGGCATCAACCTCGACGGCTGGGCCGTCGACGACATCGCTATCCCCGAGCTGGCCTTCTTCGACGACGGGGAAGGAGAGCGCCGCTGGCAGGCTCAGGGCTTCCAGCGCCTGACGGCGCCCCTACCCCAACGCTTCATCGTCCAGGTCATCGAGATGGGCGAGACCACCAGCGTGCGGACGCTGCACCTGGATGCGGCCAATCGGGGCGAGGCCCGCCTCTCAGGCTTCGGGTCATCTCTGGACAAGGCGGTTATCGTCGTCGCTGCCGCCAGCGATGGCACCACCCAGACGGCGCCCTATCGCTATTCCCTCCGCCCGGCTCAGCCGTGAGCCTGTGGGCTACCAGTGATGGCGCTCAACTCATCCAGCACGTCGAAGTGCCGCATCTGGAAATCGGAGAACGCCGGATTCGCGGTCAGGCCAGCTACCATCGGGCTATTCAGGTAGCCCTCCGCGTCCTGCCGGCTGGTGAAGATGTGGAATCCGCCGAGGGTTGATCCCTCCCGAATCCAAGTCTTCGCCACCAGGCCCGTTACGCCTCGAAGCGCGTTAGCGTAGTCGGTGAAAGGCGCCTTCAAGTCGTCAAGGCTGGCCGAGGATTTGAAGGTGATCAGTACCGCATGCATGGGTAGCCCCCTTTCTCATCCTTCTTTCAATCAACTGTGGGCAGAGTATCGTACGGGACTAGCCGCGACGTCAACCCTCTCCTCGCCGCGGGCGGGGCTTGCCCCACAGAGGCGTCGTGGCTATGATGAATTCCACCATGATCATCGCTGTCATCGGTGGAGAGGAAGCCTCGGCCGAGGTGGCCCGCGTGGCCGAAGAAGTGGGGCGGGAGCTAGCCAGGCGAGGCTGCACAGTCGTCTGCGGCGGCGGCGATGGCGTGATGGAGGCCGTCTGTCGAGGCGCTCGCGCCGAAGGCGGCCACACCATCGGCATTCTTCCCGGCCACAACGCCGACGAGTCTCCCCCCAACCAGTACGTCGAGTTCCCCATCTTCAGCGGGCTGGGCTACGCTCGCAACTCGATGGTCGCGCTCTCCGGCCGGGCGGTCATCGCCATCGACGGCGCCTACGGCACCCTGAGTGAGATCGCCTATGCCCTCATCCACGACCGGCCCCTCATCGGGCTGGATACCTGGCATTTCGCCTACCCCGGCCACGACGCCGAGCGGCTGGTCCGCGCCGATAGCCCCCAGGATGCGGTGGAGAAGGCGATTGCGGCGGCCGAGAGGCGGTCCCGCCGCTAGTATGAGCCTGCCCGCCGGCGGGCAGGGAGGAGCCTTGTGGAGATCGACAGCATACAGGCCCTCGAAATCCTCGACTCTCGCGGCAACCCCACCCTAGAGGTGGAAGTGGTGCTGGCCGAAGGCACGGTGGGAGTGGCCGCCGTCCCCTCGGGCGCCAGCACCGGCGTTCATGAGGCACTGGAGCTGCGCGATGGCGACGCCGACCGCTACGGCGGCAAGGGCGTCCTCAAGGCAGCGACCAACGTCGGCCAGGAGATCGCTCTCAGCGTGGGGGGGATGTCCTGCCTGGACCAGGCAGCCATCGACGAGGCCATGATCCGGCTGGACGGCACCCCCAACAAGAGCCGCCTGGGAGCCAACGCCATCCTGGGCGTCTCGCTGGCGGTGGCCCATGCGGCCGCCAACTACCTGGGCCTGCCCCTCTACCGATACCTGGGCGGCCCGACGGCCCGCATCCTGCCCGTGCCTTTCTTCAACATTATTAACGGCGGCAGGCATGCCCCCGGTGGCACGGATATCCAGGAGTTCATGGTGGTGCCCGTGGGGGCCAAGACCTTCAGCGATGCCCTGCGCATGGGAGCCGACCTCTACCACTCCCTCCACAAGGTGCTAGCCGACAAGGGCCTTCCCACCACCGTGGGCGACGAGGGCGGCTTCGCGCCTCCCCTGCCCAAGAACGAGGTCGCAATGAACCTCCTGCTGGCGGCCATCGAGGCGGCCGGCTACCGCCCGGGCGAGGAGGTGGCCATCGCCCTCGACCCCGCCGCCAGCGAGTACTATCGCGATGGCCAGTACGTCTTCGCTCGCGAAGGGCGCACTTTCAAGGACGTGGACGAGATGGTGGCCTTCTGGCAGGACTGGTGCGGCCGCTACCCCATCGTCAGCATCGAAGACGGCATGGCTCAGGACGACTGGACGGGCTGGTGGAAGCTGACGGCGGAGCTGGGGCGGAAGGTGCAGATCGTGGGCGACGACCTGTTCGTGACCAATGTGGAGCGCATCCAGAAGGGCATCCGCGAGGGGGCAGCCAACGCCGTGCTCATCAAGCCCAACCAGATCGGCACGCTGACGGAGACGCTGGCGGCCATCGATACGGCCAAGCGCGGCGGCTGGCGGGCAATGATCTCCCACCGTAGCGGCGAGACGGAGGACACGACGATAGCCGACCTGGCGGTGGCCACGGGTTGCGGGCAGATCAAGAGCGGCGCCCCCGCTCGCGGCGAGCGGACGGCCAAGTACAACCGCCTGCTGCGCATCGAGGAGGAACTGGGGCCGGCAGCGAGGTTTGCCGGAATGGAAGCGCTGAGATAGTCGCAGGTTGAGAGCACATCAAGATTGAAGATATTCGGGGCATGGGCCTCTGGCGATGATGGAGATGGCCGTGTCTTATCACGGCGACAATTCTCTGGTAAGGAGTAGAGCATGAAACGGATTCTTGCGCTCGCTCAGCTCGCTGCTATATGCTTGTGCGTTGCGATGGCGGTGGGGTGTGAAGGAGAAGAGACCCCCACCGCTGCTACGCCAAGCGCGACGGCCCCAGCGGCGACACCAGGGTCTCCCCAGCCTGCGAGCCCCGGGCCGACGGGCACCCCAGCCACTGCCGCGGCGACGGACATCAGCTCACGGGGAGCAGAGATTGAAACCCTGGCAAACAGTGTCGCGCGTAAGGTCACCTGGGAGGATGGCACAACCTATGAGGCATCTATCCCCGACCTCGTCTTCCGCACCGCCGCTATGCCCAATGCCGGTCACGGTCACCGTGTGTTGGCTAGCTGGCTGGGCGATGCTAGATGGCAGGTCACCATATTCATGCGGGTAACAGATCATTCGGTTGACCCGGCGACGACCGTCGATCTGCAAGCCGAGTTCTACTACGATGAGGAGAAAGACGACTTCACCGCCGCTAACGGCAGGGCCCTATTTGCCCTGACCGGGCGAAACGCCTGCACATCCGACCAGCCAGAGCCCGATTACTGTCCCCTGGACAAGGAAGTGCGTCCCTAGCACCGTCTAGCTGGCAATTAACGCGCCGCGGCTGTCCCCAAGGCCACCCCAGACCCCTCAGGAAGGCAGCCAGTAGCAGGAAGGAGGCACAATGGCAAAAGGAGGCTGGTGCGTCATCAAGACAAAGGCGTCTGTGGCCCTTCTGGCTGCTCTAGCTGCTGTCCTGCTGGTCGCGTTTGCTTGCGGGGATGATGGAGAAGAGCCCAGTCCTTCGCCCACAGGGGTGGCCACGGGGGTGACCACGCCAGCACCATCCCCTACGCCGAGTTTTCCCTTCGAAGGGCCCATAGGCATCGACCTGACTGTCCTTGGCACCTTCTCCGAGCAGGGCGGACCCATTCAACTGATCATAACGGTCGCCGTCCGGGATCCCATGACCCTCTATTACCGTACCAGCCAGCGCTACGACCTGGCAGTCATCAATTCCCAAGGCCAGGAGGTCTGGCGCTGGTCGCGGAATCTCAGCTTTGCCCAGGTCACAGAGGAGGTGCCGCTGGAGGCGAACGGGACGCTTTCGTTTCTTGAGACCTGGGACCAGCGGGACAACGATGGCCAGCAGGTGCCGCTTGGCAACTACCGGATAGTGGCCGAAAGCTCCCACTGCGACGCCAACTACCAGAACTGCGGGCAATTGACCACCTCTGCCACCATCCAAATACGAGCGCCGCAAGGAGGGCCGTAGGTCCTAGGTGCGGCTGGGGCAGGGGCGTAACGGCTCTCCCGGCATGTAGGGTGCCACCGAACAGCCCAAGCGCCGCCAGGTCTTGACCATCGACGCTGGCAACGGCTTCATCCTCATATTTCGGCTCACGACCCAGCAGGCCGCCTCGACCCCGCTCATCCGGTCGGCACTGAGAAGGGCTTGGAGAACGTGGACGTGTTGCCGTTGGCGTCGGTGGCAGTGGCGGTAATGTAGGGGCCAGAAGGCGCCTTGTCGAAGGTGAAGCGACCGTCAGCATCAGCTTCTGTCGAACCCTCGTAAACCTTGCCTTCATCCCCGGAATCCGAGTAGATGTCCACAATACAGTTGGCGCAGGCGGTTCCCTGCACGGGATTGACGGCGGCGATGACGGGTGGGTCGAGGCCGATGTTCTCAGCCCTACTCACGATGCCCCCTCGGTCATTGGAGTAGATGGAGTTGCCACGAATGGTATTGCCGGTAGTATCTGCGTCCTCGATGAGGATGCCAAAGATGCCGCTATTGGCGATGACATTGCCCTCGCCTTCGCCTGTGCCGCCGATGATGTTGCCCTGAGCGCCCTCCAGCAGCCATATTCCGCTCCCGCTCCCCAGGCGCTCGCTGCCTGAAGAGTCGGTGCCTATGAAGTTCCCTATGATGAGGTTATCCTTGGTCCCCGAGCCGCGGATAAGCACACCACCGCTTTGGTTTCCAGAGATGACATTGGCCTCGCCGGGGACGCTACCGCCGATGATGTTATTCTGAGCGCCGCTATCGAGAACCACTCCGTAGCGGTCTTTCAGGGCGACCCGACCGCTGGCGTCGACGCCTATGTAGTTGCCTTTGACCAGGTTGCCCTTCGCCCCCACGCCACTAATGCTCACACCGAAAAGGCTATTCCCGGAGATGACGTTGCCCTCGCCAGGGTTGGAGCCGCCGACGAGGTTTTCCTGAGCACCCGGCGCAATCCAGATCCCCTCCATACTATTGGGCCTAGACATAGTGCCGCTGGCGTCGGTGCCTATGTAGTTCCCTTGGATCACATTGGCGCTGCCATCCACGCGGACGCCGACAGCACTGTTGTCGGAAATGACGTTGCGCTCACCCTCGTCTGAGCCGCCAATCATGTTGTTCCGTGCTGCCGCCTCCAGCACAATCCCTGTGTGACAGTTCTGAATCTGGAGGCCTCTGATGGCGTTGCCGTCAGAGTCTATCTGGAAGCATGCGAAACCTAGATGCGCTCCATCGACGATAACGCCAGCTTTCGCACCGACGACCGCGTCGCCGCCTGTGCTCAAGACAGGCAGAGTGCCGGTGAGAGCGATGGTAGCAGGCGCGTCCGGAGGAAACACCGCCGGGTCAAAGCTGATGGTATCGGCGGATTCGGGGCCCGGCGCACCCTTCACGTTATGGGCTTCGCTGGAATCCAGGTCGGCCGCAGCCAGTTCCCCGTTGGCCAGCATGATGGCCTCCCGCAGGGTGACTGTGTCATCGCGGGCATTGGTGTCGGCGGCGCTATCCACAACGATGCGCACGCCATGCGCGGCGACGGAGGTGGGACGCACCGGGACGGTGGCGGTAACGGTAGCAGAAATGGTGGGGACGGTAGGAGTGGATGTTTTCTCCCCACCCCCGCCATTGCAGCCCGCCAATAACAGCAAGAACAGTAGGCTCATCACCGTCGCCAGCACTCTGAACAGGTGTTGCATAGTCGGCATCCTCAACTGCACAGGATATTATCTATCTGATACACGGCAGGGCTATGCATTGTCAAGCTCGACTTGCCCCTTCTTGGCTCCCGCTTGCGGCCGGCGGGGCATCTGCCCCGTCGCCGCCCGCTTAGCGTGCTGAGTGCCGCAGATAGCCGTCGGCGGCGCCTGCAAGGGTCGCGATGGGCCCTCAGCCTGGACATGGTCGCCATGCACTCTATTATCCGATATGCCAACATAGATCGCCAGGCAAATGATATAATGGGCCGAGAAAGGAGCCTGGAAGATGATTCAGCGCAAGCTCGCCTGGACGCTGGTAGCGGCGTCCGTGTTGACCCTCAGCCTGGCTGCCTGTGGCGAGGGAGAAGAGGCGCCAACGGCTGCACCCACAGCCGTCAGCCCGGCCGCTGCCTCGCCGTCCCCCGGCAGTCCGTCTCCCACACAACAGGTGAGCAGTGGTCAACCATCGGTCATAGACCTAGCCACCACCAAGCCCCTTGTGACCATCTTCGCTGACAAGCCCTTCCCCGCTCCAACCCCCCAGCCGACCGGCGACCTGAGGAACGACATACCACCCCTAGCGGTGGGCGACTTCAACGACGACGGAATCGACGATCTGCTCATTGGAGCGCGCTTCGCAGACGGGCCAGACGACTTGCGGGACAACGCCGGCGAGGCCTACATGATCTTCGGCTCGCACGACCTGCTCAGTACCATCGACCTGGCCGAGGGCCAGCAGGACCTGACCATCTTCGGGGACAAGCCCGGCGACAATCTCGGGATGGGTGTCGCCGCTGCCGACCTCAACGACGACGGAGTCGACGACATCATCGTCTCGGCGCCTATGTCGGAGGGCATCCAAGATCCCGACTATCGCACGGACCGGGGCGAGGCCTACGTCATCTTCGGGGGAGCGGATCTCCCTGGCACCATAGATATCGCGAAAGGAGAGCAGGACGTTACCATCATTGCCGCCGAAGGCTTCAGTCTCATGGGCGATTCGATGGCCACCGGCGACATCAACGACGACGACATCGCCGACCTCGTCCTGGGCGCGGTCTTCGCCGGCCGCGTACCGGGCAGTCCCCACGGTGGCCCCAGGACAGAGCTGGGGGAAGTGTATGTCATCTTCGGTTCCCCCACCCTCAGCGGCAGCATCAGCATTCCCGAGAAGCAGCAGGATTTCACCATCAGCGGACCCGAGCAGTACAGCGAGCTGGGTGATGCGATGGCCGTGGGTGACGTCAATGGCGACGGTATCGACGACATTATCGCCGTGGCAGAAGCCGCCGATGCGCCGGACGGCAGCAGGCCCAACACCGGCATAGTGTACGTTGTGTTCGGCTCGGCCAACCTGGGCGACATGGTAGACATCGCTAAAGATGAGCAGGACGTCACCATCCTGGGGGCTCGCGCCAATGATGCCCTGGGCTTCTGCGCTGCCAGCGGCGACGTCAACGGCGACGACATCGATGACATCCTCTTAGTGGCACAGCGGGCGGACGCAGCAGGCGGATCGCGCGATACGTCCGGCGAGGCCTATGTTGTCCTTGGCTCGCCCAACCTAGGCGGCACCATCGATACCCTGGCGGGCGACCAGGATATCACCATCTTCGGCGCCGAAGCCCATGACCTTCTCAGCTCCTGCCTAGCCGGCCATGATGTCAATGGTGACGGCATCGGTGACATCATCCTGGGCACTGGGTTCACCAGCGGCCCGGACAACAGCAGAGATAGGGCCGGCGAAGCGTACGTGATCTTCGGCTCGCCCACGCTTCCGGCGACGATCGACCCGGCGGGTTACGCTGACGTGGTGCTATTTGGGGCCGAAGCTGATGATCATTTCGGCAGCGGCGTACAGACCGCCGACCTCAACGGAGATGGCAGGCAGGAAATGATCGTGGTGGCCAGCGAGACAGCCGGACCCGAAAACTCCAGGCCTGGTGCCGGTGAGGTCTACGTAATTGAGAATGTCGGCGCCTCCCAGTAGGCGCAGGACGTGATAACGGCGGAGCGCGAAGAATCCCCGGTGGCCATCCTCACCAAGTAGAAGCCTTCACAGAAGGCTCTACCGGCTAGACATCGGATTGCAGTCCGCCGAAGGTGCTATCTTGTAGGCGCAAGGGCCGAACGAGACAGCCCTAGCGCGCCCAGGACGGGTCGCTGTCCTTGTCGGGGCTGGTGGTAAGGCGAGCCAGCTCACTCCCGTCAGGCTTCATGATGTACAGGTCAAAGTTGCCGCCGCGGTTGGAGCTGAAGACGACCCATTTACCATCGGGCGACCAATCGGGCTCTATGTCCATGGCCGGGTTGTTGGTGAGGTCGGTCCTCGAGCTGCCATCGGGCTTCACTTTGTAGATCTCATAGTCATCCCCCTGGATGAACCTGTAGGCTATCCACTCGCCGTCGGGGGACCAGGAGGGCTCAACATGGTACGTGGGTGGCTCGCTGGCTACTACCTTCAGATTGGACCCATCTACATTGACAGTGCAAATCTGGCCCAGCTCTCTGGTTGCGCTGGCCGCATAGAAGGTCAGTTGCTTTCCATCGGGTGACCAGCCGCCCAAGAAGGCGCCAGCCTCGCAGGGGAGCGCAGTGGCCTCCGGCTTGGGCTCGGTCACCTGCTGGACGTTGGTGCCGTCGCTATCCATCACGTAGATGGCCCCCACCCGACTGAACGCTATGCGCTTGCCGTCGGGAGACCACCTTGGACTGAGATCACCGCCCGTCTCGCTGGTCAGCTTGACAAGGCCGCTGCCGTCCACATTGACGACGTAAATGTGGAAGTTGGGCTTCTCTCGGTCGGAAGCGAATGCGATCTTGCTCCCGTCCGGAGACAGGTCGGACTCCGCGTCCTCCGCCGGGTTATTGGTTATGTTTATCTCACCCTCGGGGCTAAGCAAGTAGATCTCGCCGTTTCCGTCGCGCCGAGATGAGAAAGAGATCTTGCCCATGGGGATCGCCACTGTCGGCGGCGATGTGGGCGAGGCCACCGACGCGGTCGGCGTAGCCGCGGCCACCACCGCAGTCGATGTGGGCGAGGCCACCGACGCGGTCGGCGTAGCCGAGGCCACTGACGCAGTCGGCGTAGCGGCCTCCTCTCCTTCCTTACACGCCGTCACCAATGCAATGCCCAGGAAAAGCAGCACGATGACAAATATTCTCAAGGCCTGACCTCCTTTCCCTGCCAGCACGTCTTGGTCATGGGTTTAGAACGGCAGCCGTTCTTGCCAAGATAGCACAATGTCAAGATAACACAAGCAGGCAGGAACTGGTTAGCTAGTTGCCGCCGGGGCCGGCTCAGCGGGAGTGATGCCCGCTGGGGCTTGACAAACCCCGCCCTTTTCACTGAAGTCATCATTTGAATTCTACCAGCAGAATAGAATATCGCCAGCCCATTCAATCTAGAGCGCTCTTGATGTATTCTTTAGGATGTCTGGTCTTAGCTTAGTGGCAAGGAACGCGAAGGGGAAGGAAGACCTCATGAGGCGTGACACAACCCCAACTGCGGGCTGGCAACTTTCTCTAACACCCTTCTTGCTGGCGCTCCTCATCTTGGTCGCCAGTCTCCCAGCTGCCTGTGGATCAGAACAAGAGCTCAGTGCTCCCACTGCGACCCCTTCTTCCCTGACTCCGCCGTCGTCCCAGGTTCCAGACGCGTCCCCCACGGTTGTGGGAACCATCGCGGTGGGCACCAAGCCGTGGGACGTGGCAGTCAACCCCAAGACCAACCGCCTCTACACGGCCAACGAGGCGAGCAACGACGTCTCGGTGATCGATGAAGCCAGCGGCAGCGTACTGGCCACCATAGCGGCGGGCCAGGGCCCATCCTCCCTTGACGTCAACCCCGAAACCAACCGCATCTACGTCGCCAATGCCTGGAAGGACAACGTCTCGGTGATCGACGGAGCCACCAATACCGTGGTAGCCACCATCGCTGTGGGCCAGGAGCCGTGGGCGGTGGCAATCAACCCCAACACCAACCGTATCTATGTGCCCAACTCCTTGTCCAATAGCGTATCGGTCATTGACGGGGCCAACGACAACGTGGTGGCCACCATCCCTGTCGGCCAGCACCCGTCCTGGGTGGCGGTCAACCCCCAGACCAAACGCATCTATGTGGCCAACGAACAGACCAACGACATCTCGATGATCGATGCGACCACCGACACCGTGGTGGCCACCATAGCCGTGGGCCAGGGCCCAATTTGCGTGGAGATCAACCCCAAGACAAACCACCTCTACGCAGCCAACGGTGCTGACGACACCATCTCGGCCGTAGACGGAGCAAAGGACACGGTGGTGGCCGTCGTGCCTGTCGGTCAAGGACCGCGGGCCGTGGGAGTTGACCCTGACACCAACCGCGTCTACGTGGCCAACTCCTGGAGCGACGACGTGTCGGTCATAGACGCCACCACCAATACGGTGGTGGCCACCATATCTGTAGGGCGGGCACCCTGGGGGGTGGCGGTCAACCCCAAGACCAACCGCATCTATGTCGCCAACGCCTGGGATAGCACCATCTCAGTCATTGACGGAGCGGTTCACTAGCCTCCGTCCTCCGCTGCTCTTCCCTTTCTAGGGCACTATCGTTGGAGTGATAGGCTCGGCTTGCAGCACTACCTGAATGCGCTCGTCGAGGCTACGCGCTAGAAGCTCCAGTTCCGGGCCAACGTCCTTGTCGTCCGTCCTGACCGCCGCAATGCTGATCAACAGGCGGCCGCGCCTAAAGGCCACCGTCGTTGAGTAGATGAAGCGTTCTGAGCTGTCCTCACGCAGCACGAGCCTTGTCCGCACACCGACGGCCTCGTCGGCGATGCGTTTTACCTTGAAGCGCTCAACTTCCTCAATGGTCGCGCCGCCTAGGTCCTTGCCTACGCTGCCGTCCACGTCAGCGAACTCGTCCTGGAGGTAGCCCGCGGCGCCGGAGGCGTCCCCAAACAACCGCACGCTCGAAACAAGACCGATCGCTCCCTCCTGCGCCGCCGGCTCCTCGACCCCAGCGGGCTCATATGCTCTGACGTATTTCCCGACCTGACCGAACCGCTCCAGGTCTTGAGCCTCATCCACAGGGTCAAAGTTCTCTTCCGCGCTTTGCTCATTCGTCTTGAAGCCAGATGCCTCAGTCCTGACAAAGCCGGCGAACTCCCCCGGCAGGTCTACCTCGTACACGTCCATCATGCCTAGGTCAGCGTTGCTGATCGGGCGATCGGTGAGATCAGCCTCACCACCCCCACCGCACGCCGCCATCGCCATGGCGAGGAGCAAGCCAGCGATCCAAGGAATCATAGACTTTCCGCTCAGTACACCACTCATGCTTGCCTTACCTCCGGTGCAGCCCCGCGCCCCATGGCGCTGCGGCAGACCAAATGCTCTCTCGCCAGGCAACCATATTGGAGACCGACCGTGGCGTTGCCAGCAGAACTCTAGCACATGTAAGCAAGGCCTGCCAATATGTGCGGCTCATCTCCGCCCACCGCTCTCAACACTGTTGGCACGACCGCTGCCCGATTGGAATCCCTTGAGCGTCATACCATAAACAAACGAGCGCGACCCGACCTCAAAGGTGTAACGAGCGCGACCCCTTCGCCATCTTAATGAGACGAAGGGCGTATCGCCAATGTTACACGTTGCAGCTTCACCTGTGGCCATGCCATGGATGAGTAGCCCTTGGCACAGGCGAGATCTACTCTCGCCTTGGCCAAGTCGCTCGGGGAGGCTACAATGTAGCCAAGTATGCTTCTGCCGACGGGCAGTAGGGAAAGGCTCAAGCAGCTCCCGTATCGCTGGGACATCGGCGACGTTGTGAATTGGGGAGCTCTTGTCCGGTTGCCTTTTGTTGCTGTGCGCCGCTCGAAGTGGCGAGGAATGCGCTTAACTCGATGCCGCAGGCTGCTCCCAAAGCGGCCCACTGATGAGTGAGCGCCTGGGCTGGGCAGCCGAAAGGAGCGCCACCCGTGAGAATGATGTTGCAGAATGCGAGATTCGCTGGGGCACTGCTGGCCGCGGCCATGCTGACAGGAGTCTTCGTGCATGGCGGGGAAAGCATGGCTCAAACACGGACTTCTATAGGCGTGGATGCCAATCCCGCGTCGAACACAGCGACCTCTCTCGGTCCCATCGATTCGTGCGTGTCGGTCAGTACCGGCGATACGTTTGATGTCGACATCTTCATCACGGACGTGACCGACCTACTGGCTTGGGAAGTCTACTTCGTCTATGACAGTAGCATCATCAACATCGTCGATCATGACGTGCAAGTATTCCAGGCGGCCAATGAGGGCAGCAACATTTTCGACCTGTCGGAGGCGTTGCCCGACCTCGACGCTCGCTATCAACTGGCAGCGGCAGACCTGGCCGACCCGGAGGCGCCCGACAGTGGCTCCGGGGTGCTGGCCAGCCTCACCCTGAAGGCCGTGGGGCCAGGCATCAGCCCCGCCAGCATCCCACTCATCGACTTCGACAACAACGGGACGATGGACCTGGGGCCCTTCCTGAGCGACGTCCGTGCTGATCATACATCGCATCCTATTGGTGATCTGAACAATGATACCCTATTCGACGGACAAATCTTTGCCGCCCAGATAGCCGTGGACACGGCCTGCCCGCCTGGCACGGTGGCTGCCACGGCCACGCGGGCTGCTTCCCCCTCGCCGACGGCGCCCGCTTCACCCACTGCTAGGGCGACACCGGCGGTGACGAAGACAGCGACTGCCACCCCGCCAGCGGCGAGCCCGACACCCACGGCTGTGGTCGCCAGCCCAACGCCGGGGGGCACGCTGCCGACGGAGGATGAAGGCTCAACCTGGACCGGTCGCCCCTGGGTCATAGGCTGCGTGGTAGGAGGCTTGGCGGTTCTGCTCGCAGCTGGCGTGGCCTTGCTCGCTGTCACAAGGCGCCGGGCGGGGTAGGCATGCTCATAGGCACGTGCAATTAGTTAGGGGCGGCTTTGTCAGCGAGGTGAGGTGGAGAGGAGAGACAGGCTCATGAAGACAAGGCTACTGGCCGCTGCTGTAGCGGCCGCTTTGGTGATTACGGCGGCAGCCGCGGTGTGGAGCGCCAGCAGCGGGCAAGCGACGACGCAGGCAAGCCCGCCAGTAACCATCGGCGTGGACGTGAACCCGGCCGGCAATGCCGCCACCTCCCTGGGGTCCATCGAAACCTCAAGAACCGTCGCCTGCGGCGAAACCTTTGACATTGACCTCTACATCACCGACGTGACCAACCTTCGGGTTTGGACGCTGGCCCTGATGTATGAGCCTGGCGTGCTGTACGTAGCCAAGAGGGACGTCAAAATGTTCTTGGCCGCCGCTCCGGAAAGCGAGGCGGCAGATAACTCCTATGGCGACCTCAGACTGGGCGGGGGCTATGAGCTTGGTGCCAGCGACATCACGGATCCTCCCCCACCGCACAGCGGCTCGGGGGTGCTGGTGAGGCTCACCATACAGGCCAAGGGAGAGGGGACTAGCTCGCTCAGCCCAGAGCGCGAGACACTGTTCGGCTACGGTTCGCAGGGGCAACCCAACACCATTACCGTCGACTCCAAGCTTGGCGCTCAGATCACGGTCTCCGCGGGGACCTGTCCAACCGACACGGATGGCGACGGTGTACCCGACACATACGACAACTGCCCACAGACGGCCAACACTGACCAGGCCGATAATGATAGCGACAAGAAGGGCGACATCTGCGACGATGATGACGATAACGATACCGTCACGGACGGCAACGATAACTGCCCATTGGCCGCGAACTCTGACCAGGCCGATAGCGATGGCGACGGACTCGGCGATGCCTGCGATGTCAAGCCTATTCCTACGCCGACATCACCCCCCGGCACACCGGCGCCCACACCACCCCCTGGCACTCCCACGCCGACGCCGACGGCCACGCCTCTACCCACGCCGCCTCCTGGCACAATCATGCTGGTGAGCGGCTGGAACAATCCCTGCTACGTTGGGACTGAGCAGCCCATCGAGGACGCCCTGGCCGACGTAGTCGATCACGTCCTGGCTGTCTATCGAATGAGGGCCGACCAGGGCTTCGACCGCTGGTTCCCCAACAGCCCTGCAGCCAGCAACATCACTACCATCAGCCCTTACCAGGCCCTGTTCATCCTCATGGGCGAGTATGCTTTCTGGCCGCACGAACCGTCGGGTACGCCTCCTCCCTCCGTCTCTCTTGTCGGCGGCTGGAATAGCGCGTGTTACACCGGTGAGACCAAAGACGTGCAGGCGGCCACGGAAGGCATCGCCAAAGACATTGGCGTGCTGTACACCCTACCCCCAGATCAGAAATGGCGCCGGTTCATTCCTGAAAGAACCGACGTGAGCACCCTTAGCCAGCTAGATTCCTCCACCTCCGTTCTCATGCTGATCACCAATGGGGATGGGGCCCTCTGGGTGTTCGACGCATAGCAGTTGAAGGCCCGCCGAGCAGCAAGCCCCCGGCCGCCGAGAAGCTAGGTAAGCAGGCCAAAGGCTCCTAGCAATATTGGCGCGGCTCTCCTCGTCGCCCGGCTAGAGAGCCCTCTAACCACCCAGCCAGGTGCGCCGTGGCAGCACCTCGCTTGGCAGGCCAATCCTGGTCGTCTGGTTCCCCGAGTTGCATCCGCCCATTCTTTCCCCGAATCTCCCCCCGTCTTCACCAAACGTTCACAGTAACTGCATCGGCAGCACCTCAAGCGAATGTCTTGACTAAGTGTTATAATTATGTCACCTTCTTGAAAGAGGTCTTGCCCTTGCCTTGATGGCGCTGTTTGTTCACGGAGTGCTAGGTTCCGCCAATCTTCACACAATGGAGATTCAGGGCGAAGTCTGCGCTTCGGCGGCGAAGACGTGTTTCTTACTGTTTGGCGCACCGAGACAGGCGGTCGCACGTTATGATTTGCGGGGAACGACTGCGCCAAGGGTGCGCAGGTAATTCTCATGAAGGCGTGCCCAGGTGGCTGCGATTGGGCAGCTTTGTGATGGCGCGAGGGCACCTGGCCTGGAGGGGATGGGCATGCGAAGGCTGTCGTCGGTAGGCCCGCCGATTGGGCTACTCGTGGGGATAGCCCTCCTGGCCGGCTACATAGCTAGCCTTGGATCGGATCTGCCGCCGGCCGCGCCTGCGCTCGGCCAGGGCGCGACGACCATCGGCATAGACGCCGACCCTTTTCACTCGCCAGCCAACGACAAAACCTCCCTCGGCTCCATCGAGGCCTGCATCTCGGTGGCAACTAACGACACCTTCGACATCGACATCTTCATCACCGACGTCGTTGACCTACTGGCTTGGGGCGCCTATCTGCAATACGACGACTCGGTGGTGAAAGTTACCGCCATCAATGTCCAGATGTTCCAGGCCGCCAATGAAGGCAGCAACGTCTGGAATTTTTCAGATGACCCCTCGGAAAGCGACGGCATGTTCTATGCCAGCGCGGCAGAGCTTGGAGGGGACACCGTTGTGGACTCCGGCTCTGGCGTCCTGGCCAGGATCACCCTGCAGGCCATCGCCCCAGGGGCCAGCTCCGCCAGCCTCGTTCAGCCTCTACTCAAAGACAAGTATAACCTGCCCATCGGCGACACCGACAGCGATGGCTACTTCGATGGACCCATTTTCAACGCTCAAATCGCCGTCGACCAGCCGGATGCCGATGGAGACGGCATTCCCGACCCCTGCGATGACGATGACGACAATGACGGCGTACTCGACACCTCCGACCTCTGTCCCAACACCGCGCCCGCCGACCTCGTCGACGCCAACGGCTGCTCAGATGCCCAGGTCGACGCTGACGACGACGGCATCTGCAACCCCGGCGCCCTCAGCAACGGGCCCTCCGCCTGCTCCGGCTCCGACAACTGCCCCAACAACCCCAACCCAGGCCAGGAAGACGCCGACGTCGACGGCGTCGGCGATGCCTGCGACCTCTGCCCCAGCACCGCGCCCGCCGACCCTGTCGACGCCAACGGCTGCTCAGACGCCCAGGTCGACGCCGACGACGACG
>Ga0315289_10003867_pt1 | contig 22543 bp, 21 predicted proteins | sample YL17G11_40_MG_FD_203452 | JGI IMG/M metagenome (GOLD analysis project Ga0315289, IMG submission 203452) | Sediment microbial communities from Yellowstone Lake, YNP, Wyoming, USA - YL17G11_40 | ecosystem: Environmental > Aquatic > Freshwater > Lake > Sediment | place: USA: Wyoming | collected... | reverse complement strand
GGCGATCTGCCAGTTACCGAAATGCGCCGTCAGCAGAATAAACCCCCGGCCGGACTGTCCGGCCATAGCCATCAGCTTTTCATATCCCTGCATGGTGACCTCAAACTGCCGCAAACCTGACAACGCGCTGTAGCGGTCGACTAATTGTTTACCCTGACTGACAAACAGACGGTAGATATGCAGGTAGGCTTTGATGCCGGAATCGGCGGGGAAACGGCGCTTTACGTAAGCCGCGGCGCCCGCCACGGCTTCTTGATCAAAGATGAGATAATACAAGCAGACAAAATATAAAAAACCGTAAGTGCCGCGCAGGCCAAAAAACCGCAAGGCAGTCCTAAAAAACCAAAAACCTAAAGCATTGCCGCGCTTTTTAGCCTGGATCTTACGCTGCATATTTTTTACCATTGGACCGCAGACGCGCGGCCACGACATAGACCAGGCCCGCGCTAATCGCGGCCAAGACCGGCGCGATGACCAGCGATCCCAGCAACCAATCATATAAACGCGCGCCGATGTGGCCGAATACGGCATGCCAGGACAAATCCGTAAGCCAGCGGCCATGGCGCATGTAATAACCCAGTTCCACGCAAGCCACCGGCACCAGCGGCGGCATACAGATGTTCTGGATCGCCAGGGCCATTATTTTATTGAGATGCAGGCGGCTGGTCACGTAAAGTATGGCCAGGGTATGAGAAGAAATCAGCGGCAGAGCGCCCAACAGGACCCCTGCAAAAGCCGATGCCGCCAACCCTGCCGGCGAGGCGTTTTCCCATAACAAGGACCTCATAAACACGCGCGGATCTCTGAGAAATTGGGCCCAGGCTGTTTCCGGCGCCGGGATCAGCCGTTTGTGCGGCCAGGGCGCAAGACTGCGCAAGACCAGACCACAATGCATCAGCGATATCCGCAGATTATCGGCAAGGGGGTGAAAACTGGACCGCCTTTGGCCGGCCGGCGGGTACCACACTTTTATCGGGACTTCTTTTATGGTCAAACCGGCCCAGACTCCCCGCGTCAACACCTCAGTCTCAAAATCATATCGCCGGCCGGCCAGCCTAAGGCAAGACAGATATTTTACCGGATAAACCCGGAAACCGCTTTGCGTGTCAGCGCAATCACGGCCGGTCTCAAGCCTGAACCATAAATTAGAAAACCGGCGGCCGAATCTGCTCTTAGCCGGGATGTTTTCGCAGCTGAAATCACGGCAGCCCACGATCAACGCGCCTTCATCGAGCAAAGGCAGGAACTTTTCTAAATCTTGCGGATAATGCTGTCCGTCGGCATCCAGGGTGATCATAAACCGGCCGCCTTTTGAGCTGACATGCTCAAAAGCGCTAAGTATGGCACGGCCCTTTCCCAGGTTACAGGGATGACGCAGGACAAATATTCCGGTACCCTGAAATAAACCAGACAGGTCGGCGTCGATAGAACCGTCGTCTACCACCAAAACATTTTCCACCATACGCTGACAAGCCAGGGCCACAGCTTTGACCGTAGCGCTGTTGTTATACGCCGGGATGACGCACCAGATCGTGTCTTTAGAAATATCCATGCAATAAAATGACAAATGTCAAATGTTCAAATGTCAAAACGTTTTGTCATTTGGAAATTTGTCATTTGTCATTGGTTTTTTGGTACGGTTACGTTTCTGATTACCCGGTATAAGCATCTCCCAGAGTAAACCGGAATAACCAAGTTTGTGCATAAACTGCAGACTGCTTTCCAGAGCGTCGGGCGGAAATACGCAATGCCTGATCCCTTTAAAAGCCTCGGTCAAAGTCTCTTCCAACCATTTTTTATCCAGGGCCGGCGATATATAATACACCGGCTCAAGCAAATCGTCAGAGGCGGCCACTAACTTGTCGGCCAGCGCGCGTTGATAAAGGCCGGTGCCCGGCAGTATCCTGATGCCCATAAATATAAAGGAAACAGTCTTGTCCAGGCTTTTGATGTTCTCAATACCTTCCAGCACGGCTGCTTTGGTCTCGCCGGGTGAACCAAACATGAAATAATTGGCTGTGGCTATGCCTTGAGCCGCAAGTAATTCATTGGCCTGACGGATATCTTTAAAATGAAAGGTCTTGTTCAATCCGCGTAAGGCCGTATCGGTAGGCGCGTCCGATCCCAGTTCTGCCGCGCCCAGTCCGGTCGCTTTCATCAACCGCACTCCCGCTTCATCCATACCCTGCGGCTTAAAAAACGCCGTCCATGGTACCGTAAGACCTCGCTTTTCCATCAAACGACAGATATCCAGATAATGGCCGGCGTCGTCGTTAAACACCGAGTCGGTAAAAAATATCAGTTGGACTTTATACTCTTTTAGCAGCCGCTCAATATCGTCGACTACGGCAGAAGGCTCGCGGCAACGAAGAACGTGGCCTTCCAACAAAGGATAAGTGCAATAGGTGCAGGCATGAACACAGCCCCGCTTGGTCTGCACGGACGCCATGTTGCCGCTTTTTAAATAAAAATCCATCAGCCCGGGGTCATAATAAGCTGAGGGGATCCGTCCGCTCTCAAGCTTTAGCGGCGCCCGCATGATGCGGCTGGCCGGTTTACCGCCGCAGGCTATGGCCGAAGCTATCTCCAGCACCAACTCTTCCCCTTCTCCGGCCACTCCGTAATCAGCGCCGACTTTATCCAGTATAGCTTCCGGCATGATGGAAAAACCCGCGCCGCCCAGGACGATTGCGGCACTGCTGTTAGCTCTCAGGGTGTCCACGATATCCTTGACCACGCCGATGTATTTTTGCTCATGAAGCAGGTTGACGTTATCGATGTTGCGCACCGAAACGCCGATCATGTCGGGCGCGAAATCTTTGGCCTTGGCAGCCAGCGCCGCAAGCGACCTGTCGCTGGCCAGGAAATCAAAGACCTGGGCCTGGTGGCCGGCCCGGCGCAAGACTTGCGCGATCATGCCCAGGCCCAGCGGGTATACCGGGTAAGGCGATTGCGCGATGTTGGAAGAAATCAGCAGGATTTTCATGTGTTGTTTACGAACATGCGCTTAAGGCTGTCGGCTAACCTGCCGCGCTTAAGGTCTCTGGCGATTAACGCGGCTATGGTTACGGGAAAAAACAATAAAAAGCTAGCCGCCTCTTTAAAGGAAAACAGCTTGACCGTGAAAAGGCATTTCCCGATGATTTTTACAATTCTGGCCGGCGTATAAAAGGTGAATTTTATTTGACGGCCGACTTTTTTTAAATCGCTGACCGAAAGAGCGTCCGAATAAGCCAGCCCGCCATCGTCGATATGATAACCGGCAGTTGACTCTACCAATCCACGCAACGAAGAATACTTATCGATTCTTAGCTTCATGGCGGCTATCGAATCCAGACCCAGTTCGACGGCGAATTTAGGGATATAAAGCATTTCCTGGCGCGTTTCAGTCACGTTGCCGTAGATAAAATATCCATGGTAATGGAAAGGGTACTTTTTAAGCACCTTAAAATACTGACGCAGAGTCTTAGAATCAAAACCCTTGTTGAGCTGAAGCAAAATGCGGTCATGGGGCGATTCCACCCCGACCAACAGCAATTTAAAACCAGCCCGCACCATTTTTTCCAGCAGCCGGGGGTAACGAGCTATCTCCACGCGGGTCTGGACGACGTAGCGCTTTTTTATTTTACGCTCGATAAGACCGTCGCAAATCGCCTCGGCCCTGGCCGGTTCAAGAGAAAAATTTTCGTCGCTAAAAAGAATTATTTTGGCTTTTAGGCTTTCGATCTCGTCCAGCACCGACTTAACGCCGCGCGCCGAATATTCTCGTTTTTGGCCTAACGGATTCATGGTGAAGGTACAAAACTTGCAGTTATACGGACACCCCCGGGCGGTCAGGACTGTGTCAAAGCTTAACCCGGGAACCCGGAAACCGTTCATGACCAGGCTGTATTCGCCGCGGCGCAGCGTTCGATTCGGCCAAGGAATATTATCCACGTCGACCAACGGCCGATTAGGATTATGCGTGATCTTTTTGTCGCGGCGAAAAGACATGCCGGGAATGCTTTCCCAGGCTACGCCGTTAAGTATGTCCTTGATAGTCTGTTCGCCTTCACCCCTGACAATCACGTCAATGCGCGGGCAATCCTTAAAAAATTCCTCCACTTTTTCCGTGGCGGTATAGCCGCCGACCACTAACGGCATACCGACGGGAAAACTGTTCAGCAAAGCCATGATCTCTTTGATCTGGCGGTCCCAGCCGATCCCCACGCCGATGATATCCGCCTCTTGTTTTATGAACTTATTAAGCTGGGCAGGGACCGCCAGCTCTTTTTCATAACGTAAATCCAGCAAAGTGACTTTATCCGCGACCTCGCGAGCGCTTTGGGCCACGTATTCAAGACCGGTGGGCGGAAAAGCCATCATGGCAGCAGTTACGCTGTTCCCCGGATAAGGATTGATAAATAAAGCCTTCTTGTATTTCATCGGGTTCCCCATCCACGACAGGAATTCAAAGCTGCCGAACGGTAGGTCCCGTCCTTTTTCTCTTTCGCGATGACTTTAAGGTAAAGTTTGGCCATCTGAACCTCCTTAGAGCAGTCATGATAAAAAGTATCCCAGGCGTAATCGTAAAGCTCCTGCAATCTCTCCGGGCTCATCTTGGCCGGCTTAAACACTACTTCGCCGGCATTATAACGGCGCCAGTCATTATGTAAAATCCGGCCCTCTTTTTCAAGCTGCGCGCGAATCGGCGTGTGCAAAAAGGGGGTCATTACGGTAAATTCCGCCAGGTCCAAATCGATATCAAGCAAAAAATCTACCAATCTTTTAATATAGTCTTCATCCTGATCGTCGGTGCCTAAAATTATCGTACCCTCCACGCTGATGCCGCGGTCTTTATATTTTTTAACCCGCTCGCGGATAACATCAGCGGTATTAGCGATCGCCTGATAAACATACCAGGCGCCGGCCTTGGCCGCCAGATCAAGAATTTCGTCGTTTTCACGGATCGGGTGGGAAACCCATTTTTTCTTTAAAGGCGCGATGGCTCTAAACAACTCTTTTTCCCAGTCATCATCCTGGGCCAGAGAATTATCCACGAAAAACAGTCGGTTATTGTCGATGCCCGCTAATTCTTTGACCACCGCGTCGATCGGCCGCGGACGAAATATTCTGCCGCCCAGATACGGTGTACAGCAAGGAAAACAATTAAACCGGCAACCGCGGGAAGCGTGTACTAAGTCCACCATCTGCACTCCCCGGAAATTATATTTCTCTCTGCACAGGATGTCCCGGCGGGCCGGCCCGATGAGCGCGGTGTCGGGATAATCCCGCATAAAATCATAGACTTCTTGCAGTTTCCCTTTCTTAAAATCCTCCAGGACCACACCGATGCGGCCTTCCGCTTCGCCTAAAAATACGCTGTCCGCATGACCCGTGACTTCTTCGGCGTGAAGCATGGTAGCGATGCCGCCAAAGATCACTTTTTTCCCCATCGCCCGGAATTTAGCGGCGATCTCCCAGGCCCGGGGCATCTGACAGGTAAGCATCACCGACATGGCGATAAGATCGGCGTCTTCGTTAAAATCCAGAGTCTGGACGTTCTCATCACAAAAAGACACCGTGGCGTCACTCGGTAAGGCCGCGGCAAATACCACCGGCCCGTGCGGCGGCAGATTAAATTCCGGCTGATGCTTAAGCTTCGGCCAGCGGGGATAGACCAACTTTATTTTCATCGTCGGCTCCTAACAGGCTCACTAACTGGGCAGCGCTTTGCGCTGCTTCGATCTTGGCCAGCGCAAAATCGCTCACCTGGTCTCTTGTAGCGCCGCTCAAAACAAAACAGACTGCCGCGTCATGATCATAGACCACCGCCAACATATATGGGAGTCCGGCATCGGACAGCGCGGCCGCCGCATGTTCTAAAAGTAAGCGAACCGGCTGTTCGGTTGACTCCAGATAAAACAAAGGCCCCCGGAAACCTAAATATATAGCCGCTTCTGCCAGGGGACTGGTGGGCAAAGTATAAATAAAAAGATTACCGCGGGCGAGTTTCCTGCCGCTCTGGAAATAGTCTTTAAAATAAGCCAGGTTGGCGTCAAGACAACCCTTACGGCTTACCGCGACCAGGCCGATATCATGCCCCGCGCCGGAAGCATAGGCTATTTTCGCCTGGACCGCGGCCAAAGCCGCGGCGCACACGGTCAGCTTTGACGCCGCGTCAAAACGGCCGTAATTTTTCACCGGATACTTAAGCAGATCCAAGCGGACTAGCATCGCGTTCAAGCCGTTTAAACCGCCATGCGGCCAGCTGGCTTTGCCGAAACCGTATTTTTTATCCGTGACCCAGGCTATGGATGTAATATTCATAATTTGCGCAGATACATTATTACGGACAGGCGCAAGGCCTGTCCCTACACGTTAAATATCAACGCCGCATTCACGCCGCCGAACCCTGCGTTGACTGAAAGCGCGACCGGATTTTCGCACATTTTAGGCCGCGTCCCCACCCAGCCCGCGGCTTCCGGATCGACGTTATCCAGCCCCACCGTAAGGGGAACGGTCTTTTCCTGCAAAGACTTTATGGAAACGATCGCTTCCACCAATCCCGCCGCGCCCAAGGTATGGCCGGTGCCGCCTTTTATCGAATAAGCCGGCAGCGGCCGGCTAAAAACCTTTTTAAAGGCCTTCATCTCCATAGAATCGTTGTAAGGCGTGCCGGTACCGTGCGCCGAAATACTGCCGACATCTTCGGCCGATATCCCGGCCCGCCGCAGAGCCTGTCGGATCGCCAGGCTTAACCCCTCGCCGTCGCGCGATGGACTGGTCATATGAATAGCATCGTTACTTAAACCCCAGCCGCAAAGACGGGCTTTACGCTCGCGGCCGCCGCTTGCGGCCCTCGGCTCGCTCATCAACAAAATAAACCCGGCCCCTTCGCCCAGGCTTAATCCGGCACGTTTGGCGTCAAACGGCCTGGCCGGCTGTTTATCCAGGCCCATCAGGGAAGAAAACCCCGAATAAACGAATTCGCTGACCGAGTCGCAGGCGACCACCAGACAACAATCTTTTTTACCGCAAGATATCAGGCGGCCGGCTTGGGCCAGCGCCGCCCCGGCCGACGCGCAAGCGGTAGACACGACCATACCCGGCTGATCCAGCTGTAAAAATTTCCTTATTTTTTCTTCGAGACAGCTCAAGGCACTCAAGTCAGCCGGACCGGCCCCCGCAAGCACTGACCGCTCCAGACAATCGATCTCACCGACCGCGGTAGCCAAGATCAAAAAGGCATCGCGCGGCACGCGCGTACGGACTGTTTCCAGCAAAGGTTCAAGCATCTGCCATACATAAGACTGGCCGCCGGATTTAAGACCCTGGATCATCGCGGCGAAACGGGTGCTGAAATCATAAGGAAGAAACCGGTCAAATTCTTTTATGGCGGTCTCACCTTTCATCAGTCCCTGCCAGCAAGCATCAACGCCGCGTCCGTAAGCAGTCACCATGTCATAGTCAACAATAACAACTTTATGTTTTTCAACCATTTTTCCCATTTTGCTGCTAGACAAAATATACTGGCTATAGCTAGTACGTTTTGTCTGGTAAAATTATGCGCTTTTATCGAATTTTAGTAAACCCGCCCTCCATTTCTTGCGGCAAGCCTCCAGAAGCGGCGGCGGCACAAGCGCCGGCTTGCCATCAGGGGTGACCAGCATCTGCACAGTATAACCGCAAGCCGCGACGCTGGAATCAGCTTTGAGCAAACGATACTCGATATTGATGCGCGCGCCGTCACACCAGAACAGGCAAGCTTCGATTGTAAACTCCTCATCCAAACGCAAGGGCTCAAAATAATCGATGTGCATCTGGACGATCGGCGCCGCCACTTGCACCGCGAAAAAGTCTTGGTAGGAAAGCCCGACTGCACGGGTGATCGCGCCGTAGCCTTCCTCGAAATACAAGGGATAACGGCCGTGCCAGACAATGCCTAAAGGATCGACATCACTGAACGGCACACGCAGTTTCACCCTGACCTTGATCGGTGCCGGATCACCGGCAACCATGGGAAAATATCCTTGTTTTCTTCTACGCATAAAAGACCTTTAATTTTAACTCGGCGATCTTTTTATCCCCACAGCTGATCTTGACTTTGACCGGGCTACCGGGGTCAACGCGGCTGCATTTAAAGTACATCGTTTCCTCAGGGCTGACCGGCGAATAAAATTTGGCGGAAATTATTTCTTCCAAACAAACCTTGCGTTTATCCCAGGCTTCCAGCATCACTAACGCCGCCTGGACCTGACAAATACCCGGGAACACCGGGTTGCCGGAAAAATGTCCCTCGAAGCCAATAAATCCCAAAGTAAAGGCAAAGCTCGCCTCAGCCGCCGAGCCTTCAGCCTTAAACCCCTTCATCGTCTCCAGTATCTGTTTACGTACAGGATTCATAGTCGTTAGTCTATGGTCTATGGTCTATGGTCTATGGTCTATGGTCTCTCTTATCTCCTTGACCTTGATGATGATCCGGTAGCCGTACTTATAGTTTTCGAACACCACACCGCGAGGATAAAGCTTAGCGCTAAGCGCTAAGTAATCGTAATAGCGTGCCCGCCAGATCAAACGGCCCGATTCCTGACAGCTTTTCGAGACTAACCTAGCCGGATCTCCGGCAAAAACATATTCCAGCTTAGCGTCACCATCGGGCTGGCTGAACAAGAGTCTGCCTTTATCCCGCCGCCAAGCCGCTGCCGCGTCAGGGACCAGGTCAAAATAGATCCGCCGGATGTCCTGGCCCACGGTCTCGGGAAACTGAATGTAACGGCCGAATTCCGGGATGACAAAACTGGTCAATACCTCTTCGCCCTGTCCGGAAAACTCAAACAACTTCATCCCCATCGGGTTCAAACAAGCCAATTTAAAAGTCTGCTCAGACGGTACCAGCCGCGAATATCCCAGGGCGCAAAAATTATGCCATTTATACTGGAAGATGACCGCGCTTACGGAATCGCTTTCTGCCGGTTGAGCCTTTTGCCAGGCGTCGATCAGAACGGCCGGCGCAACGCCGGCAAGCTCCGGGTAAACCGGCTCTTTAAACGGCAAAGAAACACAGCCGGCCAGACAGACCACCGACCATAGACCATAGACCATAGACCTGAACCAAACAATCGACCTAATGTCCGGCATCGTGATTTTAGGCATTTTAGGCACTTTGAATTTTAGGCACTTTTATAAACCACAATCGATACATCGCCGGGACGATCAATATCGCCGCCAAACATCCAAAGGCAAGGCCGCTCACCAAAGTAAAACCGATCGAATAAAGCACCGGATGTTTCGCCAGCAAAAGCGACGCGGCGCCGGCTACCGTAGTAAAAGCGCTTAAAAATGTGGCCCTTAAGGTCTCCGGATATAGTTCGGCTTTGGCGGTATAAACCATGAATATCCCATAATCGATATTAAGCCCTACTACCACAAGAGCCGCGATCACCGCCGGAGCGTTGAACGACACGCCAAAAAAAGGCAATAATCCGACTAAAGCCGCCAGGCCGCTAGCCACCGGTATAAACGCCAACACCGCCAATTTGATACTGCGGAAACAAATCAAGAGCAAGATCACCATGAAGACCAAGGACGCAACAGAGAGCCTGGCTATTTCTGAATTGACCGTCGCCGATATTTTTTTCGATATGCTCTTGCCCGAGACTAAAAAACTTCCCGGTACCCCAACAAGAAGGTTGGCAACCCGGCCGACATACTTTTCTTCGTCAGGAAAAAAAGATAAGACTTGCCATGAGCCGTCTTTTTCATAGATAAACCTTTCGCAAAGGTTTTTAAACAACGGCTGTTCCCTGGCTTGTTCATAGGCATTTTTATCCGAATAAAGACCGCCGAAAAACTGCATGAAAGCCGCGCTCGAAAAACCGAAACGGCGGCCCTCGTTCTTAATAAAAACACGAAGCTGGTCGGCCCTGCCAGACCTCCAAAACTCTTCCCAGCGCCGGTAATTCTGCTGTCGGACATCTTGAGAAGGCAATAAATAATCCAGGCCGATAAAACCTTCGCCGATACTTGCCGCGGCTAAACGCCCCAGCCGCGCGTTAACCGCAAGCGCCTGGTCTTCGCTTGAGCCAGTCGCGACCAGCAAGGCCGGTTTATTTTTTCCTCCCCAAATATCATGAAATTTTTTTTCGTCGGCCAAAACGCCAGCCGAACTCCCGTCCAAAAGCAGAACGTCCCCGGAAAAATGAAAATTCTTTATTCCCGCCAGGCAGACCGCCATAAACGCCAGCCAGATCAATACCCTAAAAAAATCGCCTTTGGGCTTCTTTAGCGGCGCCGGGGCATCTTTTTCTTCCAAGGCAGCGTCAGACCTCTTTAAAATGTGAGGCAATAAAAAAATGGAAAATACCAAACATATGATTATGCTTATTATGGCAAACATGGCCAATTCATGATATCCCTTGACCGCGGAAAGAAAAAATGAAGCAAACACGCTGCAAGTGATCAAAGCCGCGCTGATCAGTGGTTTCACCAGCGGTGCGATACTGGAGGCAGCTGGGCCGCGCTGGCGCACGGTAGAATAAACGTGTATGCCGTAATCATCCGCTATCCCCACGATCACCGCGCCCAGACCTACGATAAAATAAGAAAGCCGGCCCCAAAAAACAGCGCATATCGCCGCGGCAAACACCACCGCTACCGCCGGCATAAAAAACATCAAAACCGCCCGCCAGTCGCGAAAAAAAATCAAAAATACCGCCAAAAATACCACCGACACCGCAGCGCTGGTGAAAAAAATATCTTTCTTGATGATGTCCTCGTTACTGACCGAATGGTTATGACCGCAAACAATGAGCGCCTTGACGTATCCTGGTAAAGCGCTGGTTTTTTGTTTCAAATACTCAAGCAGCCGGCGTGAACCGGCCACGTCAGTCATACGTATCGGCGTCTGCAAAATATAAAGCAAATGACGATCATCCTTACTGACTAAATGGTTTTCTTTTACCGACACATCGTAACCTAACGAAGAATGCAACCTCTGGACCGTCTTAAAAAAACGCGCCGAAAGGCCTAAAGGGTCTATGCGCGAAAAGCTCATGGCCAAAGACACCGACGGCATTAAAGCCTGCCGCCAGACCGCACCCAGACGTTGGCGGATATAATCAGCGTTGATCTTACTTCCCAGGTCTTCTATGTCGCTGGAATCAAAAGTCTGCGGCAAATAACGCATAAATACGGCCAAATCAGCCAAAATATCTGTTTGCGGCAAGCTGCCTTTTACCGAGGTCACCAGGGGCGCGCCTAAAGCCCCCTGGAAAACATCGCCGGCGCTCACAAGTTCCTCTAAGGTACGGCCGGCGTCTTCCAACCCTAAAGAAACCGCGACAGTATCGGAAAAATTAGACTCACGTAAGAACTCAATGTCCCTTTGCAGCCCGGGATCTTGCGGCAGCATCAAAAATACGTCGCTGTCAAAACGGGCCTTACTCAAGCCTACGCCGACCAGGCCGGTCAAGACCGCCAGGGCCGTAAAGACTATTATTTTGTTTTTTCCGATAAAATTGAAAGCGCGCTCAAACAAACTCATTAAAGGTCCATCCTTATCATTGGGATCCGACGGGACCACACTGCCAGGCCTTAGCGGGGATCTTTGTGTTGATCTGCGCCTCGTTAAATACTAGATCCGTGGTATCGCCGTTTTTTTCGACTATAAATATCCTGCTGATATAACGACAATCAGGCCTGAACCTGACTTTCACAACGCTGATAAACTTACCGGCGCTGTTACCATCCCTGGGAATAAACTCAAACTCCGTCGGCTTTTCCGATAACAAAGAGATACGGTAATCGTTTTCAAGGGAAGAATAAGCCCCGGAAAACCATTTTTTCATCTGCTCGATGGCCATGCCCACAGCCGGAGTCCTGTCCAAAGACATCTCCTGGGTCTGGTTAGAGTCGGCGTCCCATTGCCTGACTTTGGCATTGTCCAGGACCATTGAATACTTCATCGGTGAATCCACGTGCCAGGCCAGGCGTCCGGGTTGGGCCAAAAAGATCTTCCCCTTTATGATCAGTTTATTTTGAAACGCGGCCAGGTTTTTTTCCTGAACAAAATCCGCCGACAAAGTGGTTATACCGGCCATGTTCTTCTCGATCTGCGATAAAATTTCGCGCGTGGGGGCCTGAGCGGGTTTTTTTTCATCCGCGGCCCAGGCCAACGGACAAAGCAAAAGAACTGCCGCCAGTAAACGTATCTTTTGGACTGTTATTTGTGCCATATTTTGATCTCCCCCTCCGCTAAAACTTCCTGGTCTCTATAGACCTTACAACGCAAAATGCCGAAATTCTCAAAACGGCCGTGTTTGAACGCCGTGATCCGCAACTTGTCATTGCCGCGGGCCTTAGCGTGGACGACCAAGGCTTTAGCGCCCAATAAAAATCCTTCCTGCGCGCCACCCGACAGCCCCAGTTGTCCAAAACCGTTAAAGGTAGCCGCGGCCTGGGCCATCAGTTCCATGTAGATCGCTTCGTCAAGCTCTCCCTGATCGTCGACAAACGGGCTATCCGGCCTGACCAAAACGCTTGCCTCGACTAAACGATCAGCGACTTTATCCAGATCGTCCACCAAAAGCATCGGCCCGCGATGAGGGATAAGCTTTTGGGCCGGGACCGGCAGGCAGACGATAGCCGATCTTTTCGCCTGGTTGTCCGGACAACCCGGATCGCTGGCCAGATAATCGCCGCTAAAACTAAAGGCCCGTCCGCGGCAGCCGCAGCAACCGGCAAACTCCCGACACTCGCGGCAAGGGCCTTTTATTTTCTGGGTATGCCGGCGCAGGTCCTCGATGACTTCACTTGAGGATATTATTTCTTTAAGCGTTGCCCTGCGGACATCGCCCAGGACAATCGGCAGTCCGGAACATAAGAAGACTTCTCCCCAAGAGCTTAGTAGACAGGAATATTTATATTTAAGGCAATTTTTCCAAGACCGGTCTTGCCCGGGACAACCGTCGGATATCCCGACAAGCGCAAAATCAAGGCCGGCGCGCGCGCTGGACTTTTCTATGCCGGCTGCGACCGGCCCGGCCTTACCGTCTTTGACCAGGATCTTTATCTTACGCGCGCCGCATTCCTTGGCTTCCTGGACCAGACGAAAAAAATCGGCGTCGCTTAAGCGTTGTCCGGCGTCAGGATTTAAGTCGATCTCCAGGCAAAGTATCCGGCCGGCTCGATTAGCCGCCTCGATATCGCAAAGAGAAAAATCTCCCTGGTCTACTTCGCGGCTGCCCGGCATATCTGGTCTCTCCTGTCAAAAAAACGTATTGGTTTGCGCGAACCGGGATCATAGACTTTGGCCCTTACGGTCTCTTCATCCTGGATGACCACTTTCGGCCTGACGCGCAGACGCGACTGCAGTTTTTCCTGGATAACGCCGGCGTTTACGCCCGCGCCTTTGACCGACAAAAACACGGTCAGCTCATCAGAAAGCGCATCCCCGCTATAAGCCTCGACGTAATATTCCCCAACGCCGGCGATCTCATCAAGCGCGGCATACACGGCCTGGGGATAAAGCGTGGTGCCTTTGACTTTCAACATCTGTTTTTTTCTGCCGACGATCGGGCCCAGCCGCAAAGTTTTACGGCCGCAAGCGCAAGGTCCATCGATAATAAAACTTTCATCACCCGTCTTAAACCGGATAAACGGCATCCCGCGTATGCCCAAAGGCGTTATCACAACCTCACCGGTCTCACCCGGCCCAAGCGCATGGCCTTTATCATCAACGATCTCAACTATAGCCAAATCAGGATTAAGATGGCCGCCGGCCTGCTTGATACATTCGCAAAAAGTGCTGACGCATTCCGTGGAAGCGTAGGTAGAAAAAGCTTTAGCGCCCCAGACAGCTTCGATGTCGCGAGACACTTTCAGAGGCGCCATATCCCGATCACGCAGCGGCTCGCCGATGCAGATCAGCCGCTTGACCCCGGTTAAAGCAGAAACCGGGCCATGCCGGCGCAGGTAGGTCCCGAGTTTTCGCAAAAACGACGGCACCCCCACTAGAGCCGTGGGTTTTATCTGGGAGATTATCTGAGCGTGACTTTCCAAACCGGCCAGACCATTACGGATCGCCGCGGCACCCAATGCCCGCACGCCCAAAAAATAAGCCAGCCCGGCCACAAAACAACGGTCGATGGTACAAGTCAATAGCACCCGGTCGCGAGGTATCATGCCGCAGGCGGCAAAAGATCTCTCCTCGTTATAAGCCAGGCGGATAAGATCATCCTCGGTATACATCATGCGCGTAGGCTGGCCGGTAGTGCCGCTGGAAAGGACGATATCGACTATCCGGTCGGGTTTGACCGCCAAAAACCTATCATTATGTTTTTCCAGGTCGCACTTTTGGGTAAACGGCAGATCAAGCAAGGCCTCAAGCCCTGAGGCTTTGGCCGCCTTGAACCTGGAGCGCAAACCGCGATAATATGGGGATTTATTCAGGCAGTAGGCGACATGCGCCTTAAAAAGTTTTTCCTGGACCCGGCGGATCTCGGCCGGCCGGCAAAACGCAATATTTTTGTATTGTTTTAGCTCGATCATTGTACCTCTGTGGCGGCAATATACCCCGCGATCAGATCCCGTACATGGTTTTTCAACTTAAACGGACTAAACGTCTGATATTGGTCTTTGCGTAAAGCCGCCAGTTTGTGCACCCGGATCAAGGCCGGCTCCATAATAAACGAACCCTTGGCAGGCGTGCGCTCGTTACCCATAAGACATATCGGAGCGATCGGCGCGCCGGTTTCCAGGGCTACCCGGAAAATAGCTCCGTGAAACTGGCCCATGACTTTTGAGCCGGAACGCGTGCCCTCGGGAAAAACTATGATCGAAACGCCCTGGGAAAGTAATTTGACCGCCCGGCTCCTGAACTCTTCAAAGGGCAGCCGGCGCACGTTTAAATATCCGGCCAAGGCCGCTAAGTTTCCAAAGATCGGCAGTTTAAACGGCCAGACATTGACCACCTGGATACACTCATAAGGCAAACTGGCCATTAAAAAGGGGTCGGACGCCGCGCGATGGTTAGCCACGAAAATAAACGGCGGCCGCCGGTCGCCGGTCTCAAGGTCCTTGTAGTTTACCCTGATCAATCCCAAGGGCAATAGGTTGATGATCACCCAGCCGTAATGGTTAATGGCCCGGCGAAACCGTTCCATGGCCCGGCGTTGGCCCAAAAACAAACGGGTCGCGGCCACCCCCAAGAACATCAGCGGTATGAACACCAGCGTAAACACAAAAAACAAAAAATAAAACAATAGACTGTAACTGATCAAAAATGTTTTTTTCATCGTAGCATTAGGGGTCAGACCTCAAGACTAAAGACTAATCTTGATTAGTCTTTAGTCTTGAGGTCTGACCCCTCTGTTTTCAGCGCTTCGATAAAGGCGTAAATATCGCCCAGGGTACGGATGTTCCGCAGCCGCTCGTCGCTTCTGATCTGGATTTTGAATTTTTTCTGCAAGGCCACTACCAGGTCCACGATATCCAGGCTGTCCAGCCCCAAGTCGATAAAGATGTTAGCACCGGGCACAAGCTTGGCCGGCTCGATCTCGAAACTCTCGATAAACACTTCATCCACCATTTTCTTGACAACTACGTCTGCCATGTTCATCTCCTATTGCGGGCGGGGGCAAGCCCCGCCCCTACAGTTTCTTTACGACCATCGCCGCGTTTATGCCGCCCAGGGCGAAACAGTTTTTTAAAATGATCCCGATATCTTTCTTGATCGGGCTCATCACGTGCATCACGCCTTTGCAATCATCAGCCGGCTCTTTCAGGTTTAAAGTGGGATAGATCACGCTTTCCTGCATCATCTTTAAACTGGCGATCAGCTCAAGGCTGCCGGAAGCGCCCAGGGTATGCCCCATATAACCCTTGAGACTGCTGATGGGGACTGAATCTGAGAAGAGCTTGGCCACGGCCTGGGCTTCTTCAACGTCGCCCTGCAAAGTGGCAGTAGCATGAGCATTGATATAATCTACCTGGCCGGCTTTTATCGAGGCCTCAGCCAGCGCCTGACTGATGCAGGAAACTAAAGACTCTTTGCTGGACTGGCTGACATGCAGGCCGCTGGAAGAAGTATTATAGCCGATTATTTCGGCGTATATTTTGGCTCCGCGGCAGCGCGCCTGTTCGTATTCCTCTACCATCACGATACCGCTGCCTTCACCGCAGACCAGGCCGTCGCGCTCTTTATCAAACGGCCGGGGAGTCATCTGGGGCCGATCATTATATTTGGAGGAAGTGGCCAACAGCACATCAAAAGTACCGGTCACCGTAGGATGAAGCTCCTCTGAGCCGCCGGCAAGTATCGCGTCCTGACGGCCCATACGCACAAGATCATATGCCGCGCCTATGGCCTGCAATCCCGAAGCGCAGGCGCTGCAAGTAGCTAAAACTGTCCCGTTTATGCCGAAATACTGCCCGGTGTTCAAAGCCGCGGTATGCGATACACACTGGAAAAACTGCATGGAAGTCAAAAGCGAAAGGTCTTTGTTGGGTATCATCAGCTCAAACACATCGTTAAGGCTTCTGGCCCCGCCCATGCTGGAACCGATCACGCAACCGACTCGTCCGGAGGTAAGCCGCGTTCTGTCCAGGCCGCTGTCGACCAAGGCTTCTTCGGCGGCCTGAGCGCTAAAAATGCTCATCCGGCCCATTGAGCGGCGAAGCTTACGGGGTATGGCTTTTTCATTTTCAAGCTGGGCCTCGGCAGCCACCAAGCTCTTAAGGCCTTTGTACTGCTCCCAGCCGGCCATGCGCCGGACAGCGGACTTCCCGGCCTTAATGCCGGCCATCAATGCCGGCACACCATTACCCAGGGGAGAGATCGCCCCCACCCCGGTGATGACTACGCGTTTTGTCTGCATAATCTGTCTTCGATAAATCTGGAATACTCTTCTTTGCCGATCAGGGCCCTGGCCACCACAAAAGAAGACATCATCGCCCCCACCAGACCGGGTAATACCGCGCTTTGGCCGCAAGCGTAAAGATTACGCAGCGGCAGTTTGCCGAAAAGATTGAACTGGCCGATCTTCTGTTTGATGCCATAGGCTGAACCGTCCGGCGTATTCAGATAATCCCGAAAAGTAAGCATACTGGCCGAATCAAGCAGCTTAAAAGACCCCTCAAAATAAGGACACGCCTGATACATCCTGCGGCGTATGTCTTCGGTCGCGGCCTTTTTGTATTCAAGATACTCTTTGGGCCGATCACCCAAACGCGAAGCTTCCCAGTCTTTTACGTGCTCCCAAAAAGAAACGGCAAAAGCGTTGACCAGGCGGCGATCCGCGCCGGCCAATGTCTCTTTATCCGTCATGACCACCAGCGCCGGCTGACCGCGATAGGCCGGATCAAGCATTTCATCCACGTCCGCTGACGGAAACAGCGAGGTTATGCTGGGATCAACGTGGGAGACCGGCACTGGGCCTTCCAGCGTCCCGAACACCGAAAAAAAACCGCAGGAAGCCTCGAACTCGCTCACCCGGTCGACAAAAGCTTTACTGAGATGCTTACGCGGAAGGATTTTCAGGACCGCCTTGGGATGGATCGTGAACAAACAATGTTGCGCCGATATCCGGCTTGAATCATCCAGTATGAAAGTCCCGACCAGATCATCTTTGATGTCGGCGCATTCTACGATGTGCCGGCCGCATTGCACGTCAACCCCCAGGGCTTTGAATTTATCTTTGAAAACGCCGATAAAAGCGTTACCGCCGTCCTTTACCCTGGCCACCGACTGATACATACTGTAGACTACTCGGGCGTGGTTGGCAAACGATACCTGCGAAGGCCGGGTGCCGTGGCAGGAACAATAAATCGCCAAAAGACCTTTGAGCAGATCATCGCTGAACAATCTGTCCAGCACGGATTTAAGACTTACGAAATCCTCATCCATCACGTCGGGAGTAAGCGATATCTTGCGCAGGTCCATGGAAAAAGTCTTATCGCACACCTTGGCGATCAGCGAAAAGTACTCATCGATTCCTACGGCACAGGCGGGAAAATACAGCTTTAAGCGTTGAATGGTGTTTTCCACGCCCAGGGGCATAAAAAACTCCATGGCCTCTTTTTCAAACACAAAACGGTTGGCTTTTTCGCAAGTCAGATATACCGGCTTGATCGCTTCGTCAATCCCTAAGACTGCCAGCATATCGCAAAGTATCCCTCCCCGGCCAAAACCGCCGGTGAAATGAAACCCCGTGTCAAACGGCACTCCATTTTTATAAAAACGGGAAAGGCTGCCGCCGATATGCGGCGCTTTTTCAATCAGCAGAACCCGCTTGCCGTTAGCGGCTAATATCACCGCCAAAGTCATGCCGCTTATGCCTGCGCCGACCACGATGTCGTCATAATGTTTCATGTTTATATCGCCAGCCCCCCGTTTACCCCGATGACCTGGCCGTGGATGTACATCGCCGGCTCGCTGCACAAAAAATCCACCACAGCGGCCACGTCTTCGACCGTACCGAAACGCGCCAGGGGTATCAACGGCAGGATCTTATCTTTAGGAAGGTTTTCAGTCATCTCGGTGACGATTACTCCCGGGGCCACCACATTGACCAGGATGTTTTTCCTCCCCACCTCTCTGGCCAGGGCTTTTACCGCGCCGATCAGGCCGGCTTTAGAAGCAGAATAATTGACCTGCCCGGCTTGACCGATCTGCCCGGAAGTGGATGAGATCGCTACGATGCGGCCGCGTTTTACTGCCAGCATCCCAAACACCACCGGCTGTACCACGTTATAAAAACCGTCCAGGTTAGTGCCGATGACTTCACTCCACTCTTTTTTGGTCATGAAAGCAAAAATGTTATCCCGGGCTATGCCGGCGTTATAGACCAGGACATCGGGGGTGGCGTCGTTCAGGCGCTTTTCCAACACCTCCCTGGTCTGTTTATAATCGGCGATGTCAAAACAAAGTAATTCGCAGGAACGGCCCAGCCTCTCGACATCTTCCTTTACGCTTTTCGCCGCCGCGTGATTGCTTTTATAGGTAAGCCACAGATCAAATCCTGAACGGGCCAGCCGTAAAGCTATGGCCCGGCCGATACCGCGGCTGGCGCCCACTACTAAGGCAGTTTTAGACTGGTGTTTATCCATGATCACCCCGAGGTTTAAAAGCGATCGTGGTCTTGGACACACCCGGTAAAAGCAGGCGGCCGGCGCTGATCAAATAAAGCGTCTCAGCCAGACAACCCGAGCTCCAGGAGATCACCCTGCGCACAGGCTGATAGGGCAAAGTAAACCCGCCGATCATGCACTTTACGTCCTGGAAGCCGGCTTTTTCCAACATGGACTTCAGCGTACGCGGGGAAAAGTCGTTGAGGTGGCCGGGAGCTTCGTATAAAGGCCGGAAAAGATTCATGACTTTAAAAAACTTCACGATCGGCGTAGTCTCGGGAGTCCGGATAAGTAAGACTCCGCCGGGCGCAAGTATCCGCTGTATCTGCTTTAAACACTGCATTGGATCGGGCATCCGCTCCAGGACATAAAACATGGTGACAGCGTCAAATCCATTATCCGCGAACGACCGGTCCACGAGATCTTTAGTGCCCACGTTTAAACCTTTCCAGCGGTCATAAGAAACGGCCTGCGAACATATATCGATACCCACCGTGTCCCAGCCATGCTTTTTAGCCAAGTCCAGAAACGAACCATAGCGGCAGCCAATATCGAGCAGTTTACCTTTAGCCGGTTTCAAACGGTCCAAGGTTTGGATAGCCCGTTTGACCACACCCCAGGTCAAGTTTTGCCAGGCAACGATACTTTTTTCGTCGAAAGGCAAAGATTTCTGGTAATAAGCCTGGAGGCAGGAATCGTCGGGACGGGGATTAAGATATACCATACCGCAGATATCGCATGCTACGATATGATACCCGTTTTCTCTGACCACCAGAGTCGAATCGTCACCGCCGCAAAGCGGACAATTGATGTAAATCATATAAAGACCATAGACCTATTCCAATTCTCGCTCCAGACGGGCGATCAATTTTTCTGTATCTTTGATCACGTCATGAGGCAGGAGCTTCAAAACTGCCGTGTCTTTTTTTACTGCCTCCAGAGCCGCGACCAGCCGCCGGATCACTGACCGCCGGGACTTTTGACGGGCTTCCTCAGGGTCCACTACTTCGCGCTCGCGGATAAGCACGCTCAAGTCTTTACGCACTTCTTTGGCTTCGCGGCCTTTCTCAAAGACATCTTTTTTAAGTTTTTCGTAATCAGGACCTTCTATCTTTTTCGCTCTTACCAGGCGCAAAGCGTTGACCGCCTCATATCCGGGCAATGCCGAAGGCCGGCTTTCTTTAAGATAACTCTTCTGCAAAAACGTCGGCTCTTCTTTCTCCAGAAAAGCGTAAGAATTCAGGAGCTTCATCGCGGTCTCTTTGCGTATCCCGATCTCTTTGGCGCTATAGCTCTGAAATTCCTGGTAACCCCATTCCCGGTAAAGCTTATCCCGCCAAATAGCATAAAGGGCCTGGCCCAAAGAAACCCAGGAAGTCTTAAAATCCCTGGCTTTCTCCAAAGCAAACGTGCGCAAAGAATCCTCGCCCAGTTCGCTGATCTTTTCCTCGATCTTGCGTATCCCGGATGTTTTTATCGATTCCATCATTCTCCTTTTAAACCCATCTCTAAAGCTAATATCTCTCTTTCTCTTTTGATCTCCCTCTTTAATTCTTTTTCCGAAGGCAAATAAAGTTTATATTTTGAAGCAAAAAGCTGGCGGCTATCTTTCAATACGCTGTATTTAACTATAGTATCATTTTTCTCGGTACAAAGAATTAACCCTATCGTGGGATTGTCATTTTTAGCCTTAACGTTTTTTTCAAAATAACGAACATAAAAATCCATCTGTCCGATATCCTGGTGAGTAAGTTTGCCGGTTTTCAGGTCAATAAGCAAGAAACATTTCAAAATATGGTTGTAAAATACCAGATCAATATAAAAATGGTCATTGTCTGCTGAAATCCGCTTCTGCCGGGCAATAAAACAAAACCCTTTCCCCAGTTCAAGCAAAAATTCCTGAAGCTTTCCGATAATGGCCGACTCAAGCGCTGATTCAGTATGTTTTACGTTGTTTTTTAAATCCAGAAACTCTAAAACATAGGGATCCTTTATGATGTCTTTAGGCTCAATTGCTAGTTTTTTAGCATTATCCGCCGCTTCTTTTTTAACGGGAAGTTTATCGCGGCTGGTTAAAAGACGTTCGTAATAAAACGAATTGATTTGTCGCTCTAATTGGCGAGTACTCCAGTTCCCCTCAAGGGATTCCTGGACGTAAAAGGCGCGCGCGGCGGCATTATCAACCTTCAAAAGCAAACGATAATGCGTCCAGGTCAATTCTCGACGCACCGCGTCGAGAATCGGGAACAATAAGTAAAATTGGCGCATATGCCACAAATTACTTACATCAAAGCCTTTCCCGAATTCAGCGATCAATTTAACCGACAAACCAACAATCAAGCGCCGCCCATATTCAGCTTTTTCCTTGCCCCGTTGTTCCTCTTCAATGATTTCTCTGCCGACATTCCAATAGGCCGCGACCATCGCGAAATTAACCGCCCGGTAGGCGTTATTTCTGGCGGTTTCAAGTATTGACTTGATTCTCGTATAAAAATCCAGCGTGGATTTTTTACCGTTTATTACATCTGACATGATTTTTGCAGCTTTTGTTACCTGTCCCATTGTTTTGCTTCTTTCGCCCGCAATCTCGCGACCTACGTCCCACCTCCGGGGTGGGACACGGGTAGTTACAAATTCGGCCCATGCTGTTGCGGGCTGATCGTATAAATAACCCCCAACCTATTCGGCGTCACATACACCGGGTCAAATACCATCCCGTTGATTACCGCGCGCCCTTGTACCGACAACGGCTGGAAATACTTGTAAATAACTGAGCAGTCCTGATAAGTATAAATAAGCATGCCGGCTTCTTTAATACTATCCAAGTTTGATAATACTTCAGCCATCGTAATAAAACTTTGCGATACCTTTTCCCCGAGTTGTAAGGCGTAGGAATCTGAACGTTTTCCAACAATAATATTGCCATGAACCTTAGCCAAATCCCGCTGTTTAAGCCATGCGCAGGCTTCATGGACAGTAGCTACTGCATATTGCTCTTCGATAAAGCCGGTTAGCGGATTTACAGCCTGCTTACCGTTAAAACATACGCCAACCATCAATACCAACAATAATCCGCGAACCCATAACTTTTTTGATACCAATGTGGGCAATAATGCGGCAAAAAAACACAGCAAGACTACCGCCAAAATAAGATATCTCGGAATTAAGAACGCTTTATGCAATAGCGCCATTCCAATGTAAAACGTCGTCACCGTTATAATCGGTACAAGCAAAACAATTTTTTGTTCCAAGTTACCGAATCGGCGCCGTATGCATAAAATAATTATGGAAATCATACCCGAGATCAACGTCGGCAATCCGAAATCTGTCCTAACCATTATTGACAACGCCTTGCCTATGTCGGCCATACCCATCATCGGAGCAATGCCGGCCAAGCCCATAAAATCACCTCTTTGGCCAACCGAAGCAAAGCTCC
>Ga0315289_10003865_pt1 | contig 22547 bp, 12 predicted proteins | sample YL17G11_40_MG_FD_203452 | JGI IMG/M metagenome (GOLD analysis project Ga0315289, IMG submission 203452) | Sediment microbial communities from Yellowstone Lake, YNP, Wyoming, USA - YL17G11_40 | ecosystem: Environmental > Aquatic > Freshwater > Lake > Sediment | place: USA: Wyoming | collected... | reverse complement strand
GCGGCGTCACCGGATTCCTCCCGACGACCCTCTCCCAATCGATCGAAGCCGTCTGCAAGGCGGTGGACTCCGTCAAGCTGGCGGCGGCCCTGCCCCTGGACTCCGAGGTCCTGGGCGTCCACCTGGAAGGGCCGTTCGTCTGCATGAAGCGGAAGGGCGCCCAGGACCCCAGGTACATCAAGGAGATAAACCGCGAGGACCTCGACCGGCTTTATGCCGCTGCATCCGGCCTCAAGACCCTGATCACCCTCGCGCCCGAGGTCGGGAACAACATCTCCTTCATTCCCGAGATGGTCGGCCACGGCTTCGTCGTTTCCATGGGCCATTCGGACGAAACCTACGAGGAAGGCCTCCAGGCGGTCAAGGCCGGCGTCAGCCATGCCACGCACCTCTTCAACGCCTGGCGGGAATTCCAGCACCGCGAACCGGGCGGGATCGGGGCGGCCATGGATTCGAACGAAGTCTACGCCGAACTCATTTCCGACGGCATCCACGTCCATCCGTCCTTTCTGCGCCTGGCGATCGCCAGGAAGGGCAGCGACAGGATCTGCCTGATCACGGATTCCCTGGGGGTCTCCGGTATGAGCGACGGGACCTATCCCTGGGGCGAGATGGAGATCGTCCTCAAAGGGCGGGAGGTCCGTCTCAAAGACAGCGGTGTGCTCGCCGGCAGCATCCTCCACCTCAACCAGGGGATCAGGAACATCATCGAGTGGACGGGCGCCGGCGTCTCCGAGGTCGTGAACATGGCCTCCTTAAATCCGGCCAGGAACCTCGGGCTGGACGGCACGATCGGCAGCCTCGCGGAAGGCAAGCTGGCCAACATCGCCGTCTTTGACAAGAATTTCCGGGTGATCGACACCTGGCTGCGCGGCAGGCCTGTCCTGGGCGGGGGACATGTAGAAAAGGAGGGTCTGGGCCGTCTATGAGGCGCTATTGAAAAAATTGGATCGATAGAGTATTTTGATGCGTTTGACATGAAGATGAAGAAAAGACCGGGTCCGGGGATCCTTATCATCGTCTTTGCCGTCGCGGGGACCCTTTCTGTTTTTTTCTGGTTCATCCTCCGACCCGGGAAGGCCCCTTCCCAAAAGGTTCTCGGGATGTGGAAGGGTCTGGGTGTCGAAAAGCCCAACGTCATCCTCGTCACCCTGGATACGACGCGGGCCGACCACCTGGCTTGTTACGGCTATTCGGGCGTGAAGACGCCGGCCCTGGACGCCCTGGCCGGACGGGGGGTCCTGTTCGAGCAATGCGCCTCTTCCTCGCCTTTGACCCTGCCTTCCCACAGCACGATCATGACGGGGATGTATCCCACCTACCACGGGGTTCGGCTGAACGGCAACACGGCCTTGAGCGAGGAACTGACGACGATCGCCGAAGTGCTGGCCGGCAGGGGATACCAATGCGGCGCGTTCATCGGAGCCTTTGTCCTGGACGGGCGCTGGGGCCTCAAACAGGGATTCCATCACTACGACGATACCTTCGACCTCAAGAAATACAAACATCTCGACCTGGGCGGGGTTCAGAAGCCGGGAAACGAGATCACGGACGCCGCCCTTGCCTGGTTGGAGGGCAAGAAAGATGAACCCTTCTTTGCCTGGGTTCATTTTTATGATCCGCATTCCCCATATGAGCCGCCCGAGCCTTATCTCTCGGAATACCGTCAAAAAGGGAAAGGACTTGTCGGCCTTTATGACGGTGAGATTGCCTTCATGGATTCGCAGATCGGCCGCCTCGTAGAATGGCTCGGAAAAAGCGGCCTGGATACGAATACCCTGGTCGTCCTGATTGGAGACCACGGCGAAGGCCTTCAGAGCCACGGGGAAGGGGCCCACGGCTACTTCATCTACGATTCCGTGGCCCATGTGCCTTTTCTGGTCGTAGCGCCTTTCAATGACCTTCAGGGGGTCCGGGTCCGATCCCAGGTCCGTACCGTCGACCTCTTCCCGACGGTCCTGGAATTTGCCGGGATCCAGCCGCCGGTCAAAGTCCACGGCCGCTCCCTGCTCCCGCGGATGTTCGATCCAAAGACCGATGACCAGAGTTTTGCTTATGGGGAATCCATGACACCCAGCATCCAGTTCGGGTGGAGCCCGCTCTATTTCCTGCGGACGACGCGCTTCAAGTTCATCGCGGCTCCGCGTCCCGAATTTTACGACATTGCTCAGGACCCCGGGGAGGAACGGGATGTCCAGGACAGGTACCCCGACCGGGCGCTGGCCATGAAGAAAGAGTTGGACAGGCTGATCACCGAAACGAGCGCGGGCGCCCCCAAGCTCCAAGCTGCCAACCTTGATAAAGAGACCATGGAGCGGCTGTCGGCCCTGGGATATATCGGAGCGCCTGTTCCATCAACAAAGTCCTCTTCCAAAGTTGGAAGGCCGTTGGCGGACCCCAAGGACAAGCTGCCGATTTTCAATGCCGTCCAGCGGGGAGGGGAGCTGGTCTCCACGGACAAGTTTTCTGAGGCTGTGGAATTCCTGGAATCGGCGCTCAAGGAAGATCCGACGATCCCCCAGGCCCTGTTGATGCTGGCGACCTGCTATAACAATTTGGGACGGACGGAAGAAGCCAAAGCCAATCTTGACCTTGTCTTGAAAGATGACCCGGAGAGCGTTCAAGCCCTGATCAGTCTGGCCAATATCCTGCTCGCAGAACGGAAGAATGAGGACGTCATCGCTCTGTGCAGGCGGGCGATCTCCCTGGATGACCGAAATAACCAGGCTCATACGCTCATCGGTGAGGTCTATATGGGAGAAGAAAAATATTCCGCGGCCCTCCCATATCTCGAAAAAGCGGTCGAGATCCAGCCAAAATTGTCCCGGAGCCGCCTCACTCTGGCGGCCTGCCTAGTGGGCGCTAAACAATATGACAGGGCGGAAACCGCCCTCAAGGAAGTTGTCCGGGAAGCCCCGAAATTCCCCCTGGCACATTACAATCTTGGACTTCTCTATGAGGAGCAGGGGAGGCTCGAAGAAGCGCGGGCGGCCTATGCCGAGGAAGTCGCGAACTTTCCAAAGGAGTTCAAGGCGCGGTTCAATCTGGGGAAACTGCTTTTCAAGCTCGGAGACAGGGCCGGTTCTCTGGAGCAGATGCGGGAGGTTATCAAGATAACTCCCAAGCTGGCGGAAGGGCACCTCATGCTTGCCAGGGGATTGCTCTATGAGCCCGTTGCGCTCGATGAGGTCTTGGCCGTGGCCGAAAAAGGGCTGTCCCTGGCCCAGACGGCCGACCTGAAGGCGCTCGGGTATTTCCTCCTGGCCGACATCTACACCCGAAAAAATCAACCCGAAATGGCAAGGGACGCTTTGCAAAAGGCTAATTCCTTTAAATCCACTTTTAAATAGGAGATATCATGAGATACCGGACAGTTCGGTTCTTTGGCCTTCTCGCGTTCGCCGTCGGCATTCTCCAGGCCGGTCCCGGCATGGCCCAGTACCGCGAGTACTACCTTTACGGGAAGGTCCTCGACACCGAGAAAAACCCCATCGTAGGTGTCGAGATCATCCTCCGCGACGAAGTGACGAGCCGCAGCTACAATATGAAAACGAAAAAGGGCGGCGAGTTCAAATTTGCCGGCCTGCCTCACGGGGTCTATCAGGTGATCTTCAGCAAGGAAGGGTTTGCGACCAAACAGGACGAATGGAGGTTTGAAACCCCCCAGGATACGATGCTGAAGGTCGAGATCCCTGCTGTCGTGCTCGCTTCCCAGTCCCAGGTCGAGGAAGTCCAGCGGCTTAAGGAGGTCGAGACCGGGATCAAGGAATCGGCCGACAAGATCCGGCAGGGCGACATGGACGGCGCCATCGCCCAGCTCAAGGGAATGCTGGATAAAAACCCCAAGGACGCCAACGCGCTCTTTCTCATCGGGATGGCCTACGCCAAGAAAAAGATGTACCCGGAGGCGTCGGGTGCGTTCCTCCAGGTCACCGAATTGGCCCCGAAGTTCGCAGCCGCCTTCTACCAGCTGGGCGTCAGCTACCAGGAGCTGGACGATCCGGATAAAGCCCTCGAAGCTTACAAGAAGGCTCTCGACCTGGACCCCGCCAACACCGACGCGTTCTACAATTCGGGCCTGATCCTGTTCAAGCAAAGCCTTATCGACGAGGCCCTGGTCCTGTTTGAGAAGGCCGTGGTCCTGAAGCCTGACGATCCGGCGTTCCTCGAAATGGCCGGAAGGTGCTACATCAACAAGGCGGATTACCCCAAGGCGATCGAATATTTAGAGAGGGCCAAGACCGGATATAACGATCCGGAAAGGACCAAGTTCTTGGACGAATTGATCGCCCTGCTGAAGGCCCAGATCAAGAAATAGGCCGGGCGGCAGCATGCGTCGCTCGACCGTGTCGTGCATGGAGATGCCTGAAAGCTTAGACTCCAGGCTGTCAGCTGACAAAATATTTCTTTTGACTTGACAAAATCACGAAATTATATTAATCGTAATTTGTAAGTTTGATAAACTTACAAATTGATATAGGGGCAATGATCCTTATATGAAGAAGGCTAATTCTCAACAAGCCAAAGTTCATAACAGGCTGTTGATTCTCAGGACCATTTATAATAATGCCAGGATAAGCCGAGCTGATATCGCTCGAGTGACCGGCTTAAACCGTGCGACAGTTTCGGATGCCGTGACGGAGTTGATGAAAGATGGAGTTGTCGCTGAGGTGGGTATAGGTTCGTCAGGGACGGGCAAACCTCCTATCCTTCTCAGCATGGTGGATGATGCCCGTTGTCTCATAGGGGTTGACCTGGCGGAAAGTGAATTTCGGGGAGCCGTGATCGACCTCAGAGGAAAGATCATCCATCGTCTCAATTTGGCGATAAACGGACGGGACGGCGACGCGGCTCTGGCATCGGTTTATGGGTTGCTCGATAAACTGATCCCGCTTGCTGAGAGTCCTCTTTTGGGCATTGGCATTGGAACGCCGGGGCTGATAAATACTCGACAGAGAGTCGTGCGGAATGCCGTTAATCTCGATTGGCATGACCTCCCTTTGGGAGATTTATTGGACGAACGCTACAAGATGCCCGTTCATATCGCCAACGATAGTCAAGCCGCTGCTCTTGCCGAGTTCACGTTCGGAGATAGCAAGAATATCTCCAATTTGATCGTGATCAATGTGGGCCGCGGCACCGGCGCCGGCATTGTCCTTAACCGCCAACTTTACTATGGGGATAGCTTCGGCGCCGGCGAATTCGGTCACGTGGCTTATGTCGAGAACGGCGAACGTTGTCGGTGTGGACATTACGGCTGCCTGGAGACAGTAGCCAGCAGCCAAGCCATTGTTAGAAGTGCCCGGGCGATCGCCAAAAACGATCTTCACTCCACGTTATATCGGCACGTGGCTTCACCGGAAGAGATCAACATGGACATTGTGTCTCAGGCGTTCGAGACCGGGGACGAAGCCATACGGACACTCATTACTGAGGTCGGGCGTTATTTGGGTTTTGCTGCGGCTAACATGGTGGGCATTCTGAATGTCAACCGCATTGTGATAGCCGGCAGTGTAACTCGTTTTGGTCAGGCGTTGCTTGAACCGATCAAGCAGGAGATCAAACGACGTTCCCTGCCGGGCCTGGCCGATGAGACCACTGTTGAAATCACCACTCTGGGACCTGATATCGTGATCTTAGGAGCCGCGGCATTGCTCCTGAACGACGAGCTTGGATTGCCATGAGGTGTTTCTTGATATATCAGCCGCTTGCACGTTGCCGGAAGCGTTTTGACGAGCCCGCGTTGGGGTTCGATACATCTATTCTAAAATCAATCCAGAGGGAGGTGGAATCGAGAGGATGCATTGATAACGGATCAGGCTTAGGGGTGTTTCTTCCGGGCCGCCCGGGAGAAACAGGGTTGTTTTAAGGAAGAACAGGAAACTCAGGAGGAACAAAATATGCAAAGAAAAAAAAGAATCCTGTTTTTGATCTGGCTACTCGTCCTTCTCATCGCTTTTGTCGGCGTGACCCGGATTCAGGCCCAGTCCATCCTGGAAGGGAAGATAACGGGAACGATCACCGATGACAAGGGTGAGCCGCTTCCCGGCGCGACCGTGGAGTTGACGAGTCCCGGATTAATGGTGAAACGCGCCACCTCCACCTCGGCGAAGGGGACGTATGTTTTCCTCAATCTGCCGATCGGAGACTATAGGCTCACCGCCTCCTTATCCAGTTTCAAGACCGTCGTCCAGGAAAATATCGCCGTGACGGCGGGAAGCTCGGTGGGGGTCAACCTGGCCATGCCGATGGGGGCGATCGAGGAGACGGTGACCGTGACCGGCGCCGCGCCGGTCGTCGATGTCAAGACCTCATCCATCGACTCCAAGATCAACAGGGAAATGCTGGACAAACTGCCGACCAGCCGTGATTCGTTCTACGACCTGTCGCTCTCGACGCCGGGCATGTTCGACGTGGGCAAGAATGTCATGGGGAGTCCCACGGCATACGGAGGGTCCACGCAGGAAAATATTTTCCTGGTGAACGGTGTCGACACGACCAATCCCCGCGGCGCGGCCTGGGGTTCCATGATCAACGTCAATTACAACAACGTCCAGGAGGTCCGCATCATCTCTCTGGGCAGCAAGGCGGAATACGGCAATTTCTCGGGTGTGGCCATCGACGTCATCACCAAGTCCGGCACCAACGAACTGCGCGGCTCTCTGAGCCTCTACAGCCAGCTGGGCACCCCGAAGGCCGGACGTCCCGACGAGGGCAAGTTGGGCCGGGATTGGCTGTTTCTCGAGCCGGGAGACGATTATCGGTCCTATCCCAAATCGAGTCTGGAACTCGACCTGACCGTGGGCGGCCCCTTCATTTCCAAGAAGCTGTGGTTCTTTGCGGCCGGCAACATCATGGACAAGCGAGACAAAGAACTCAATTGGGGCCCGATCAATAAGTTTATCGGCCGGTATGCCGATATCAAGATTACCGGCGCGCCCATGAAAAACCACTATGCCTGGGTGTCCTATCACTACGAGAACAACTTCTCGGGGGGCGGGACCGACGGTTCCTTGAATTGGGACCCCTCCATGGCCTACGACAACTATACCCAGAGCCAGTCCGTCTCCTCTCAGTGGCAATGGTTCCCAAGCTCCGCCACTATCTTTTCGCTGAAGTTCTTGGGTTTCTTGGTCAATAGTCGATCCGACCTGCCCGACACCGCTCCCGACCACGCCGGATACATCAATTGGTGGAAAGCCATTCCCTTCGACATGGGCGTCGGCGGCGCGTTCATGGGCTGGAACCACGAAAATACCAGCCGCACGACCATCCAGGCCGACGTGTCGCACTATGCCGAGAACTTCCTGGGCGAGCATGACATCAAGTTTGGTGTGCAATACACCCGCGGCCGCCTCAAAGGCACCGGGGGGGATTTCTTCGGGAGAAACCTTACGAATCCGGAGACCGGAGAAGACCTGGGCTTTTTCGGATATTACAATTCGGCCTACCCGTACCGCTGGACTTATGTTGAACAGGACATGAAAGACTGGTACGGCGACACCGGCCTGATCATGTATGTCGACCGTGGCTACTCAAGGCCCCGTCTCACGGTCCGCCAGGCTGACGCCCTCGGCTTCTTTTTCGATGATCAGTGGACCCTGGGAAAACGGCTGACATTCAACCTCGGCCTGCGCTACGACATGATGACCGCCAAATTCGGCCCGGGGGCGATGTACGAGCAGCCGGCGACTCCCCAAGGCTTCCGCGATCCTCTCAAGTTCGTCCGCGACCGCAAAGGTTCGGACAACCTTTTCGACTTCAAGAACTGGTCCCCGCGCGTCGGGGTGACCTACCAATTGACCAATGACCAGAAGACCGCCCTGCGCGCCAGTTTCGGACGGTATTACACGCCCCTCGGTGTCGAAAGCTTCGGGTCCGGCGGCCCTGATCAAGATCGAAGCTATAGCGAAACGCTTTGGTACCTGGTCCCCTTCGAGGGGCTTGACCAGAACGGTGACGGCGTCCTTTTCGGCGACGACATCGCCGAAGCCACGCGGAGGATATGGGGATTGGATCCCATAAATGCAGATTGGGGGGATCTCGGCGACTTTAGAACTGAATTCCGGAGCCGCGATCCTTCCTGGGGCCTGAAGATCCACCCCGGCCTGAAAAACCAGCACACCGACCAGATCACGGTCAGCCTGGAGCGCGAGATCTTCAAGGATTTCTCCATTGCGCTCACCTATATCCACCGCAACACCAAGAATATGATCGTCCAATGGCCCCTGAATCAAGCGACCCAGGAGCCCTGGGAGTACGAGCGCAAGACCCAGACCATCAACGGCCAGGAAATATTGCTCTACAGCATCGTCCTGAATTACGACTACGACGGCAACGGTGTTATCGACGGTGACGATATCCAGTGGATGGGAGACAACTCGGACTACGAGTGGCGCAATATGCCCGACATGGACGGCAAGAAAGCCCAGCGCCTCTTCCAAGGCCTGCAGATGACATTCACGAAGCGCTACTCCAACCGCTGGCAGCTGATGGGCTCCCTTCTCTTAAACCACTCCTCCGGCATGGCGGCCCGCAACAAGCGCCAGGACCAGGACTACAACATGGAAGGCATGAACATCTGGAGCGACGCCTGGCTGGCCGGGATGAACCAGACCGTCAACAACATGGAAGGCCCCCTGCCCTTTACCCCGAAATTCGAATTCAAGGTCGGGGGCAACTATACCATCCCCAAGATCGAAGTCGACCTGGGCCTTCGATTCCGCTTCCACACCGGCCGGCCGGTCTGGGTCCTGGCGGATGTTCAGACGCTCAATCAGTGGAATTTCGATCCCGATCCCGATTATAGAGCCCACCTCGTGATCCTCGAATCCAGCGGGGGGATGCCGGGCCAGATCGTGGCCCAGGACCCCACCAAACCGCTTTACCTGCCCGTCCAGAAGATCCTTGACCTGCGCCTTGAAAAAGCCTTCAATCTCGGCAGGGGCAAACTGCACATCATGCTCGACGGCTTCAACATCTTGAATACCAAAGATGTGACCAACGCCATGTGCAAGAGAGTGGAATTCGCGGGCGTTCTGGCCAGGAACGTCGGCCGTGTCGTGGGCTTGGTTTCGCCCCGATACTTCCGGCTGGGAATCATGTACGCGTTCTAGGCGAAGATACGCCGAAAAAGGGAGAGTGCCCGGCACTCTCCCTTTTTTTTCTCTCTCTCCCCACACGCTTGCGCGCTCAAAATTGCCGACAGGATTCTTTCTTCTTAATCGATGGTACCGACTTCTGGTGATACCCGGAATTCCGGCTCATGTCCTAGCGGCAATTTTGGGTAACCGTAATTCTGTTGAACAATCGCTCAAAATCCTCTAAAGTAGTCGCCTGAGGTCGAACATGAAGATAAGATTCATCGCCGCCGTCGTCCTATGTTCCTTCCTGGTCCCGCTCTATGGTCAGGGCAAAGCCGTGATCGGCCTTCCCGAACGATACAAGAAATGGCTTGACGAAGAGGCCATCTACATCATCACGCCCAAGGAACGGGAAGTGTTCCTCAAGCTCCAGACGGACAAGGAGCGGGACATCTTCATCGAGGCCTTCTGGAAGCAGAGGGACCCGACGCCCGGGACTCCGGCCAACGAGTTCCGGGAGGAACATTATAAAAGGATCCAATACGCCAACAAGTTCTACGGCAGGAGCACGCCGCTTCCCGGATGGAGGACGGACCGGGGCAGGATCTACATCATCCTGGGCGAGCCCAAGAGCATCGAGACACATGACACTGTCCAGAACGTCTACCCCACCGAGATCTGGTTCTACCAGCCGGAGATCCTCACGGGGCTTCCCCCGGCCTTCAACGTCATCTTCTTCAAGGAGAACGGGACCGGAGACTACATCCTCTATTCACCCAGCCAGCACGGTCCCCAAGCCCTGCTCGCCGCGATTGTCGGCAGTTTTCGCGACGAGCGGGCCGCCTACGAGGAGCTGAAGAAGCTCGCCCCGAACCTGGCCTACCAGACCCTCTCCCTCATCCCCGGGGAGAGGAACTCGCCCGGAATCATGTCCTTGGCCTCCAACACCCTGATCGGGAACATCTACGCCCTGCCCCGGAAGATGGTCAAGGATTCGTATGCCGACGCCCTCCTGAAATACAAGGACTTCGTCGAGGTCGACTACACGGCCAACTACTTTGAGAGCGACGGCCAGGTCTGGGTCGTCCGCGATCCTTCGGGATTCTTCGAAGTCCATTATGCCATCGAACCGAAGAAGATCTCCGTCGAGGACGCCGGGGACCGCTTCGACGCCCGTTTCGAGCTCAACGGCCGGGTCACGGACGCCTCCGGCCGGACCATCCTCCAGTTCGACAAGCCGTTCCCGTTCGGCATCGACAAGGAGGAGGGCCGGAAGGCCTCCATGAACGTTTCCATCCAGGACGCGTTCCCGATCATCGCCGGCCGCTACACCCTGGACCTCCTTCTCAAGAACGTCGCCTCGAGGGAGTTCACGAGCATCACGGCGAAGATCGAGGTCCCGGCCGGGGTTACGGCTCCCGCCCTGGGCCCGATCATCCTCGCTTACGGAGCGTCCCTAAAACCGGAGTCCGGAGAGAGGATCCCGTTCGCCGTCGGAGGGACCCAGGTCCTGTCGGCCGCACAAAGGGTCTTCGCGTCGGGAGAGACGTTATCCGTCGTCTTCCAGGCCCTAGGCCTGACGGACGCGCTCCGCGCGGAGGGACGGCTAAGATACACCTTCTTCAAGGAGGACGTGGAGTCCTCGTCCTTCGAAAAGACCCTGAAGGACCTGCCGGCCGGGGACCTCGCCGTCCTGGACCAGCCGCTGTCCGCGTTCGCCCCCGGGTACTACAAGGTCCGGGTCGAGCTCCTCGACGGGAAGGGCGCCCGGCTCGACGCCAAGTCCGCGGATTTCGAGCTCTCTACCCGGCCGTCCATCCCCCGGCCGATGGTCGTCGCCAATGTTTCGAAGAGTTTTGAACGGGCGGATTACCTTTATGCGACCGGCCTGGAGCTCATGAACGCGGGTTCGTTCAAAGAGGCCGCGGAGCGGCTGGCCGAGGCATACGCTTTGAAGCCGGGCAACCCGAGCATCGCGGCCGCCTACGGGCTCTGCCTTTTGACCGTCGAAGATTTCGGGAGGGCCAAGGAGGTCCTCGCGCCGCTCGCCCCCACGGGGCAGGGGAGCGCCGAGGTCCTCGCGGCGCTCGGACGGACGCACCACGCGCTCGGCGAGTTCGCCGAGGCCGCCGCTCTCTACCGCGAATACCTCGAGCGCTTCGGGGCGAATATCGAGATCATGAACCTCCTGGGGACCTGCTACTTCAAGATGGGGAACCGGGAAGAGGCCCTGAAGGCGTGGGAGAAATCGCTGGAGATCAGTCCCGACCAGCCGAAGATTAAGGCGCTCGTCGATAGTTTGAAGAATAAGTAGGGGTCAAACCTACAATCTTAACAGTCTTGTTAAGATTGTAGGTTTGACCCTTACTTGAGGTTCCCTTACTTGAGGTTCCAGCCGCGAAGCCTGAGCTCGGGTTCCGCCCCGCCCAGGTCGTCGAGGGCAAAGAACCCCCGGACCTTCCTTTTTTCGCCGGGGAGGAGTGTCACGTAGTTGTCGTCCCAGAAGATGGGGAGGACGACCTCGTCCGTGCCGGCCTTATAAACGTTGAGCTCGACCTGGAAGGCGAGGTTGGGCGTCGGGTTCTCCACGTCCACCGTGATGACCTGCCCAAGCCCATCCTTCTTGATGGAGTGCTTCTCCTTGATCTGGACGGCCGGGAGCCCCTGGAGGGCCGTAAGATCCGCGAACTGCTTGACCGGCGTCACGAACCATTTCGAGTTGACCTCGTCCAGAGTTTCCGCCTTCGGGGACAGGACGTAGAAGTTCGCGCTCACGAGGACGTTGTCCTTGGTCTTGAGACGGAGGTCGACGAAGCGGGCCGCATCAAGCCCCGGGTCCTCGGGGAGGACGTCGAGGGCCTTGACCTCGTCGGCGGCCAGCCCGAAGACCGGGACGTCCTTGGCGTATCTCTCTTTAAGCCCGATGTCATAGACCCGGATGGAGGCTTTGAGACCGTTCTCCGGTTTGAGCGTATTGTTCACCGCCAGGACCTCGCGCGTCCCGTAGTTATAGATGACGTGGAGGGGGGCGCAGGCCTTTCGGGCGCCGTAGAACGCCCCGTTGGGCATGAGGTAGTAGTCGTAGAGCTGCCACCAGAGCCTGGGCCAGGCCGCGTTGTACATCCACTGGATGATCCCGGTCGACTTGTATTTGTTGGCCACAAAGGCCTCAAACATGGCCCGCATGCCCTCGTAATTCAAATACTGGGCCTTGGCCAGGTAGTCGTTGAGGTTCTTGGGCTCTCCCAGGCGTTTCGTCATCGCCTCATTATAGCGTTCGAGTGTTCCGAACTCGCCCCGGCAGCAGTGGAAGTACCAAAGATCGTTAATGGGCCAGAGGTCTTTTTCCGGGATTATCTTTTTCAAGCTCTCGATCGGAGGGACCTGGGGGCCGGGGCCGGTTTCGGTGTTGAACCCGTAAGCGCCGCCGTTCTTGGTGTCAACATACCAGTAAACAGGCGGGACCCAGTCGTAAGGCCCCAGCATCTTGACCCCGGACTTTCCGGTCAGCTCGCTCGTCTTGCCCTTGGTGGAAATGAGGGACGGCCGTGTGGGATCGTCCTCCTTCAGGATCCGGATGTATTCTTTCTCCAGCTCGGGCTTCGGGATGAGGTCGCTCGCTTCAGCCCAGACGAAGATGCTCGGATGGTTCCTCAGCCAACGGACTTGGTCCTTCCAGGACAGGGCGACGAGCTGGATCTCTTCCGGCGTCAGGATACCGCCGTAGCGCTCGTCGGTGGGCTTGCCGAGGTAGTGCTCCCATTCCCACTGGCAGCTCCAACCGGCCATGAGCAGGATCCCGTTCTCGTCGCAGAGGTTGTAGAGGTCCTCGCTCGAGCCCCAGAACCCCTCGAGCCGCAGGGTGTTGAGGTTCATGTGGCGGGCGTAGGCGACCTCGGCTGCCACCTTCTTCCGGCGATTGTCGAGGAGCAGGTCGTCCGTCCAGCCGCCGCCGCGGATGAGGACCTTCCTGCCGTTGAGCTTGTAGCCTCGGTGGCCTTGGTCGTTGAAGTCGTCCGAGACCTCCCGGATGCCGAAGCGGACCATCCTGACGTCCGAGAATAGGTTGCGGGGCATCATTTTGTCCTTGCCTTTCCCCCATGGGCCGTCCTTGCCCTTGCCCTCTTCCTTTTTCGCGGCCGTTTCTTCGAACGCGGGCTTTTCTTCGATCTTGGGTTTTTCCATTTTCAACCGGAAGGCGAGGCCGAGGACGTAGAGCTCCGGCGTGCCCAGGTCGTGGGTCCACCAGACCCGCGGGTTCTTTATTTTCAGCTCAGGCGTATCCTCCGGAGTGAAAATGACCTTTTTGGACTCTTTCGGCTCCAGGATGACTTCTCTGGAAAACCTTGCGGATTCCAGCCTGCCCTCGAGCGTTCCGGAGACCTTGTTCGATGAATTGTTCCGGAGCTCGGCGCTCACGGTTAGGCCGGCTTCCTTGAGCGTCTCAAGGTCGAGCTTGGTGATGACATACGGGAAGTTAATGGAAACGTCGCCGGAAGACTTGACACGGACCTCCCTCCAGATCCCCATGTTCTTATCGGGCGGGGCCGGGTCCCAGTCAACGAAACCCATGGTCGGATCTCCGGGTTGGGGCGGGAAGACCTCGACGGCCAGGACGTTCATCCCGCCGCGCGCGGCGGCGGCCGTCACGTCGAACTCGAACCGGCGGAAGGCGCCGTAAGCTTCCGAGGCGTCGGCGATCTTCTTCCCGTTGAGCCAGATGTTGGCCCTGTAGTTGATCCCGTCGAACTCGAGCTTGAACGCGGTTTTCGACGGGTCCGCCGTCAGCGGGAACTCCGTCCTGTACCACCAGGAGACCTTGAAATCGTCCCCCGGGATCCTCTTGAGGTTGTCGCCGAAGTAAAGGTCGGCGTGGACATTGTTCTGGACAAGCGTCCCCAGGACCGTGGCCGGAACGTTGGCCGGGTACCACCGGTCCATGAGGAGGCCCGGCTGGGAGATCTGCTCCCCTCCGGCCGTGACCTTGGCCGAGGACTGGATGAACCAGTTCCGCAAGGTTAGGGCATAATCGGCCTCGGTGGGCGCCTCCATTCGGGCCCCCATCGGCGGCCTTTGGGAATACTGGGAATACAAGGATCCCGCCAGGATCGTTGTCAGGATGCACAGGAACGCCATCGCTCTCAAATGGGTTGGTCTTGTCATGTTCTTCTCCCTATTTCTATTCAAGCTTCTATTCTAGCGAATCAGCCCCCGCAAGTCTATGCTGAAGGTGGGGTCAAACCTATGCTGAAGGTGGGGTCAAACCTACAATCTTAACAAGACTGTTAATATTATAGGTTTGACCCCAACTGGGCCCCGTTAGTCAAGGAGCACGGCGGACATGAGTGTAATCGGCGTCCCGTCGGCGATGAAAGCGGGGGAGGAGGCGTCCCGCTTGATGGAGATGAGATCGCGTCCTGCTGAAAACGGAGCACAAAATTCAATTTTTCCTGACACCCACGACTATATTTAAGAGGAAGGGGAAAAGGGGCGCAAAATATCCCGTCGCCGACGATCGGCGTTCCCTTCCCTGGATGCTTTTCCTGGTTTCTCTTGAGAGGAAGGAAAAGGAGGGCCGGGAGAGGGACCCTAACCCTGCTCCCTGAAATCTTCGCAAAAGCCTTGGATGCGGCCCTCCTTGTTAGTGGCCCAATATTCCCAGACCCCCGGCGACCCGTCAATCATCCGGCCCGGTAGTTCCCCGGGTGATTTTTCGCCCCGCCCCCTCATCTCAAGGGGTGACCCGGACATCCCCTTAAAAATCGCCGCCGCTTTTCAATTCGGTCCTGTTGTTGTATCATTGGGCAAACGGGAATGAGGGAGACGTCCATGAATGCCAAGAAATTCATCGAGAAACAGATCGACGAGATCAAGAAGACCGTGGGGAGCGGCAAAGCCATCTCCGCGCTTTCGGGCGGGGTCGACAGCTCCGCTTGCACCGTCCTGGCCCACCGGGCGCTCGGGCCGCAGCTCAAGGTCCTCTTCATCGACGATGGGCTGATGCGCCAGGACGAACCCAAGGAGGTCCGGAAGATCTTCGGGAAGCTCGCGATCGACGTCGAGATCGTCAATACGAGCGACGAATTCTTCGACGCCTTGAAAGGGAAGGTCGACCCCGAAGAGAAGCGGAAGGTGTTCCGCTACACGTTCTACAGGACCTTCGGCAGGGAGGTCCTCAGAAGCAAGGCCAAGTATCTCGTCCAGGGCACCATCGCCGCGGACATCATCGAGACGAAGGGCGGCGTCAAGACCCAACACAACATCCTCGAGCAGATCGGCATCGACCCCGAAAAGGGCTTCGGCTTCAAGGTCATCGAACCCCTGAAGGAGCTGTTCAAGCATGAGGTCCGCGAGGTCGCCAGGGAGCTCGGCCTCCCCGAGTCGATCTATCTCCGGATGCCCTTCCCCGGCCCCGCTCTGGCCACACGGATCATCGGCGAGGTGACCCCGGAACGCGTGGCCCTGGTCCGGAAGGCGACCGTGATCGTGGAGCAGGAGATCGCTCCGCTCAAGCCCTTCCAGGCCTTCGCCGTCCTGATGAATGACATGGGGACCGGCATCGAAGGCGGCAAGCGGACGTTCGGCCACATCATCATCATCCGCTCGGTGGAGAGCCGGGATGCCATGACGGCCGAGCCCACGTCCGTCCCCTGGGAAATCCTGAAGAAGATGGCCAAGCGGATCGTGACCGAGATCCCGGAGGTCACCCGTGTAGCTTACGAATTGACGCCCAAGCCGCCGGCGACCATTGAATATATTTAGCAGAGCTAGACAAGCTGGACAGGCTGGACAGGTCGAAAAAGCAGGATAGATGAGACAACGAGGAGAATCAGGAGAGCCGGAACGAGTCGGATAGCCAACAAAGACGGATGGGCTGGAGTGGAAGAAACGAGATAGGCTGGAAAGGCCCGACAAGCAAGAAGCGAGACATGCGAGAAACGAGAAAAAAGGGGCCCTGGTGTCGGAATGTCTCCGGGCCGGTCCGCTTGGCCGCGCCGCGAGGAGAATCATATGCCATACGCTGGTAAAAAAAGATCCGACGCATCGACGCTGGGAGTGTTCGTTCCCTGCGACCCGCGCATCGATGGGGGGTCCCGCACCCGTGCCTTCAACATCGGCCGGATGACGGCCGGGCTCCTGGCAAAGGGACTCGTCCTTCCGGACGGAACGCCGCCCAACGTCTTCTTTTGTTCACGCCTGGTCGATACCGAAGCCGCGGCGGACGCCGGCGCCCGGGAACTGAAGGACGCCGGCGCCGAGGGCCTGTTCATGACGCCCGACACATGGTTCTTCCCCGGCAAGACGGCCATGGCCCTGACCGCCCATTTCCCTCCTTCGACGCCCCTGGCCTGCGTCGGTGGAAACAACGCCTCCAAGCCTGGTGTCGTCGGCATCGATGCCCTCGTCGGGGCCTACGCCCAGACGGGCAGGCTTTGCCCCATGGTCATCGGGACCATGCCGGAGACGGGCCTCGCGCCTGAGTTCGATGCCCAAACCCGGGACGAGGTCCTTGACCTGGCCTACGCGATGTTGACCAAGGTTTCGCTCCAGGGGAAGCGCTTCCTTTCCGTCGACACCGATTCGATGCAGATGGAGACCGCGCTCAACCATGTCCACGCGGCCCGCCGGTTCTTCGGCCTCGAATCCACGCGCGAGTCCATGAAGATCTTTGCCGACATGCTCCGCAAGAACGGGGGATATGATGTCGGGGAGCTCCGGGCGCTCCGGGAGTGGGTGGTTAACGTCAGGTTCAAGGACCGCATCTTTTCGAACACCGAGGAGGTCCTGGCGTCCGGGAAGCCTTTTTACACGGGGAAGGACATCAGGCCGCCGAAGCTCTCGGCCCTGGACAAAAAGAAACTGGACGAGGGCTTGGCCCTCTACCTCATCATCCGCGATTACATGAGGGACACGAACGCCATCGCCGGCGGCTGGACGAACCAGCTGGCCTGGGGATCGGACCGGCGCGGCCTCCCGATGTCGACGGCCGATATCGCCGAGTCCCTCTTCAATTCGACGGAAGACCATACCGGGAAGAAGCCGGTCATTCCTTTCGCCACCGAGAACGACATCCAGGGCCTCCTGACCATGGTCCTGCACTGCCGGCTTTCCGGCGGCCGGCCGACGCTGTTCATGGACTTCCGGAAAGTTTACGAGCCCTGGGAGATCCGGAAGAACGCCGACTCGCTCGGCCTGGACCTCTCCCCATACCTCGACGAGCCCTGGCTCAGGAAGGGTTTCATCGACGGGAACAACTCGGGATCGGCGTCCCTCGATTACGCCGGCAAGGCTTTCCTCTTCCGGGCCGTCGAGCATTATTTCCCGGGCTTCGGTTTCTCTTTGGGTTATGTCTCGCCCGGAGGGATCCAAGGCATCGCCGGGCGGCTGGCCTATTCCGACCTCTCGGGGATGTTCACCATGGTCCAGGACGAGGCTCGGACGGTCGACCTTCCGGCCCCGCTCCTGGAAAAGGCTTGCCGCGCCTCGGACTACACGTGGCCGCACATGTTCCTGACCTTCGAGCACGTTCCCGCGGGTCTCATCAAGATGGGTGTCCCCGCCAACCACATCCACATGGTGACGGACCTGCCGCGGCGGCGCTGGCAGCACTTCTCCGACTATGCCTGCGTCCTCAACGGCCACTGGGAGAACCAGCCCGAACACGTTGAAGGCCTGGACCGGCCCATCCCGATGCTCTACCGGACGAACGGGGGGGAGACGGCCGCGAAGATGCTCCTGGCCTCCCGGCGTTGATCCCCCCATCGCGGTCTGAAATTCCTTCCCGCACGAAAAGAACCGTTGACCGCAGAAGCCCTTTATTGACAGCCCCGGACGAATCTGGTAATTTGGCGCCTACGGGGCCATCGTCTAGAGGCCTAGGACAGGTGGTTCTCAGCCATCAGACCGGGGTTCGAATCCCCGTGGCCCTGCTTGCCTTAAAAGCCCGTTTTCCCCAGATTTTCGTGCCACTTAAGACTTTTTGATTTTTATCACCGTTTAGCAAGAGTAGGCAAATTTAGGCATTTCGTGTCACCAATCTGTCACCGATTTGGTGGCATGGGGAGAGGTCCAGTAGCCCTCGGGCTCATAACCCGGGGGTCGTTGGTTCAAATCCAACCCCCGCTACCACCTCTTTTCTCAAGAAATTCCCTGGAATAGATAAAATCTTTGTTTCTTTCTTTTTAGACTCCCTTAGCTGGAATTAGGCGACTTTAGGCATTTTTTGGTGACAATGTGGTGTCAAAATTTTGGAGAGGTCTGTCTTTATCGTATTTGACTCTTACAGTATTTCTTGTTACCCTTGACCCAGCCCGCAAGAGCACAGTGGTTGAGAAGACGAATGAGCTCTTCAAAAGAGGAAAAGGCTCCTCCCAAGGAAACGAATCCCTTCATCCGCCCATTCCTTACGAAGCTTCGAAAGCGCCGGATCATCGAGACGCTGGCGGCCTTCATCGGCGGCGGCTGGCTCTTGGTCGAAGTCGTTGAACGGCTGCTCGTCGGACACTACCGGTTCCCGGGAGAAACCATCGACTTGACGGTCGTTTTCGTCATTGGCGCCCTGCTCTCAACCCTAATCTGGCGCTGGTTCCGGGGCACGGAAAAGAGGCCAGGAAACGTTAGGGTCGAGGTTCTCCTGGTGCCCTTGATTATCCTGGCCGCGCTGGCCATAGATTTGAACCTCATCCTCCATATCGCGGGCGTATCGAGCCAGAGACTTCTTATCGGAGTCATCGCCCTTTGCCTCGGCATCGCCTGGATTGTGTTCAAGTCTTTGAGGTGGGCGGCGATTGCACTTGAACCAGGAAGGAAGGAGCCTGAGCTATTTAGCCCAGCCGCTGCTCCTAGCGTCGCAGCGTCCCCACGCATCCCCTCGCTGGCGGTGTTGCCGTTCGCCAACCTGAGCGCGGACAAGGACAACGAGTACTTCAGCGACGGCTTGGCCGAGGACATCATCGACGCCCTGACGCAGGTCCCCGGGCTTCGCGTAATGGCGCGGACTTCGGCGTTCGCCTTCCGCGGCAAGGAGCAGGACATACGCAAGATTGGGGCCGAACTCAACGTCGATCACATCCTGGAAGGGAGCGTGCGCCGAGCGGGCAACCGCCTCCGGGTGTCGGCGCAACTGGTCAAGGCGAGCGACGGATACCACCTGTGGAGTCAGCACTTCGACCGGGAGATGACCGATATCTTCGCCATTCAAGACGAGGTTTCGCAGGCTATCGTGGAGAAGCTGCGGGTGCGGCTGGCGGGGGATCGACAGCTGGTAAAACGCTATACAGAAAATCTCGCCGCCTACGACCTCTGTTTGAAGGCCCACTACAACCTCTCTAAACTCACGCAGGCCGGGCGCGAGGCTGGCCGGCGGATTTATGAGCAGGCCATTGCGCTCGACCCGAATTACGCCCCGGCGTACGTCGGGCTTGGAGAGTCCTACTGGTGGAGCGCCTACTGGGGGTTCATGGACCCGCGGGAGGCATTCCCCAGGGCCAAGTCGGCGGCGCTCGAGGCACTCAGGATCGACGACACGATTGCCGAGGCCCACAGTGCGCTGGGGGCAGTCCTGGCCGCCGGCGAGTACGATTGGCTCGGAGCCGAGCGCGAATTCCGCCGTGCCAAGGAGTTGAGTCCGTCGTCCGCCATCGCTCATTACAATTATGGCATGTTGTTCCTTATGCCCATGGGGCGAGTGGAACAGGCCATGACCGAGATACGGCGGGCAGTGGAACTGGATCCGCTCGACCCATTTATCAACTCACTATTGGGGTGGGTCATTCACGTCACGCGGCAATTCGATTCGGCCATCGCACAACTCCAGCACACCATCGACCTGGACCCGACTTTCTTCTTTCCCTATTGGTATCTCTCGCTTACCTATACGCTAACTGGACGGCTCGATGAGGCCATCGTCGCCGCCGAGAAAGCGAAAGAGCTTTCCGGGGGCAATGCGGTCATGCTGGGATGGCTGGGCAGAGTTTACGGTCTGGCCGGCCGGGCAGCCGAGGCACGGCAATTGCTCGGGGAACTGGAAGTCCGGTGTCGCTCAGGTTATGTTCCACCTTCAGCACTCGCGATGATCCATCGCGGCCTGGGCGATCTGGAGAAGGGTCTGGAGTGGTGGAAAAAAGGAATCGAAGAGCATGATCAGGTGCTTCTGACTTCATTAAGGACTGAGCCGAGCTACGATTCCGTCCGGTCCCACCCGGCTTATCAGGACCTGTTGCGGAAGATGAACCTGGAGCCCTGAGCGGGCATCTGCCCCCTGCCGCCACGTATGGCCGAGGAATACGGGTAATATTCCTAATCTTTCGAAATTAAAGGGCGTTGGAGTCTATCGTCTTTTGGTCCCTGTGAGAGGATTTTTTGCCCCAACATGCTCTTCCGCCGCCGCTTATTGCGGCGACAGCTTGACATCTATTGTCAAGCGAGTTTTAATAATCCCATCAGAATCAAGGAGGGGTAAATGAAAAGTCCAGATCTTAGATTCTCTATAACTATCCCTTTACCTCTTCTGCTCGCCCTGATTTTGATAACCTGCTTTTCTTCCTGTTCTAAACCCAATCTTGGTGACATCGTTAGAGAGCATATCAAAGCTGTCAACAACGACGATGTAAAGAAAAATTTGACTTTTTTTACAGATGACATTGTTTTTGAAATCTTTGATGATGTGAAAATTTCTGGGAAAGACCAGCTGAGAGGGTTAATGGAAAGTGATGCTGTAAACAAGGCTCGGCTTACAATTCATGATATTAAGGTGGAGGGGGACACCGTTATTGTCAAGCTAACAGAGAAAAATGAAGGTAATAGACTCCTGGGGATCGAGGAATCCTCTTTTATGGCTATTTATAATTTCCGCGGTCGTTTATTAGAAAAAGTAAAACTCGAAGGAACCCCTGAAGGCGCAAAGCTTTATGATGAAAAATATAAACTCTTTGCCGAGTGGGCCAGCAAGGTGCATCCTCAGGAATTTGAGAAGCAAGAGACGGGCGGTTATACGGCTGAAAACTTCAGGGTTTATTTGTCTCTTTTGCAGGAGTGGAGAGATAAAACACAAAAATAATCCTGAAGAAAATCAAGAAATAAGCATCACCGAACATACATTTTTTGGTCTGACCAAGGCTTTACCTGATAGGTAATGTCAAGAGAAGTTCAATAATCTCATCAAGGAGAGGTAAATGAAACGCATTGTTTTTGCGGTCGGCCTTGTCGTCTTGACATTCGGAGCAGCCATCCTGGCTCAGACACAGACCGAGAGCGTGGAACAGGAGTTGATAAAGTTGGAGAAAGAAACGAACGATGCTTGGGTAAAACACGATGTGGAGGCTTATGCCCGGCTTTTGGCGGATGACTACCTCTGCACAGGTCCGGATGGCGACATAATAACTAAGGCTCAGGACCTTGCGGAACTTAAGTCCGATGAGAACACTACGACGTCTGCAATAGCTGATGATTTCAGGGTTCGTGTTTTCGGAGACGCCGCCGTAGTCACCTTCCGATTGACCTATGAAAACCAGTTTGAAGGCAAAGAAAGCACCGGGCAGGAGCGATTTACAGATACATGGGTTAAGCGGGACGGACGATGGCAGTGTGTAGCCGTACATTATTCGAGGATAGAACAGAAGTAGTCACAGGTGGTTCTCAGCCATCAGACCGGGGTTCGAATCCCCGTGGCCCTGCTTGCCTTAAAAGCCCGTTTTCCCCAGATTTGCGGCCGCTTAAAAACATTTTGCGTTCTATCACCATTAGGCAAAGGTAGCAATTTTAAGCATTCCTGGCCGCGATGCCGGAGTTACTGTATATTGAACATGTAACTGTATTTCACCATTATCGTGCGATTTATTGTCAGCGGCAGAAACGGGATTTCCCGCCGGCGGTCCGTATTGAAGCCCTCATTATAGACGATGAAAAAATCATGACCTTCCCGAGGGTTGTACCGGTAGCGGACATTTGTCAGGATGAGGTCGTTTGCGCTGTTGTACTGAATGAATGCCGTCAATGTGTGCTTAATCGTGGGCATGAGCTGCAGCCTCAGCCTGCCGATATGTCCGGTAAATTCCTGACCACGGCCTGTAAATTTCAACCTATTGATCTGATAAGAACCGGTCAAATAGATGTGTTGCGATACGTTCCAGGTGGGACTGACGGTGAGCGAAATGCGGTTTCCATCATAAAACGTCCCCGCATTCAGCGTCGATGAAAACCTGATTTGCCCGGCTCTGGGAGTATCGTATGTTCCTTCGAATTCATAGTAGGAATATTTGCCCGCCGGAACACAGGCGTCATCGGAAAAAGAGAATTCTTCTTCGACGTCTTCTATATGCCTCTTGAAAGAGAAGCTTCCGGAAGAGCCGCCTTTTGTTTCGAAGCTCCAGCCAGGCCCGATTTCCGCTGACTCGATCGAGCGATCGCCATTTCGCAGGTAGGCGAAACCCTCTAGAGATATCGCGTGATTGAGGAGCTTTGATT
>Ga0315289_10003864_pt1 | contig 22548 bp, 29 predicted proteins | sample YL17G11_40_MG_FD_203452 | JGI IMG/M metagenome (GOLD analysis project Ga0315289, IMG submission 203452) | Sediment microbial communities from Yellowstone Lake, YNP, Wyoming, USA - YL17G11_40 | ecosystem: Environmental > Aquatic > Freshwater > Lake > Sediment | place: USA: Wyoming | collected... | reverse complement strand
AAAGCCCAAAGATTTGATTAAGCATTTAAAAAAGTATAAAGCAAATTATAGGATACTTAGAGTTGTTGCCTAATCATGCAACAACGCACGCTCATCAAAACATATTTAAATTATAAACTTCTATAGAAGATATGAAGTCATGGTTTAAAGGGGGGATTATTGGAGGAATTATTGGGATTGCGTTGCATTTGCTTTTAAATTTCGTGCCATTAATTATAGGGATTTTGACTAATTCTCAGAGTACAATGTCGATGTCAAATATTAATATTTCTTATAATGTCAGTAGGATTATAATTTATTTTATAATTGGATTTGTTCTTGGAGCCTTAATCGGCTGGATTGTTGGAAAATTCAAGAATAAGTAATTTTCTATAAAAACCCTTTCTCTACTTCTTCTTTTTTCTCTGTGTCATTGCTCTGATCATTGCTATTGATGCGATTATCAAGATTATGACCCCAATGATTTTTAGGGCCAGGCTTTTTGCTAATTTTTCTCCAAATCTTTTGGCAGGAGTAACCCGCGCCTCTTCAGGAGGCAGGTATTTGACAGTTATGCTTGCCCTGACACCTTCAATAGAATTCAAAGTGACTGACACATCCATGATTCCATCTTCAGTTACATCAAATTTCTTTTCTTCTCCTATTTTTAATGTTGCTTGTTGCAGTGTGCTTGAAACTTCTATTGTTGCTGTTGTTGCGGTTATAGATTTAAGTGTAATATTATGAGGTTGGTTGTTTATCTTAAACTCTATTGTTCCGCCAATGCCAAGCTGTTTTAAATAGCCCTCTGCAATCTGCGACTCATTAATCAGGTACTTAGAATAACCATTGATTCCTGCGTCTGTTGCCCTAGGAGTAGTTTCAGCTTCCGGAGTTGAGGCTGCTGTAACAGCACTTTCAAAAATTCCGAAAATGCTAAAATGTGTAAGGTTTGCCCAGACATAATTCTCTTCCTCATTAACACCCTGGTTTAATTCTGTTGTCCAAGTATCATCACTTGCATTATAAAATTGTATTACTAAATCTTCTTCATTAAGCCCAGAATTCTCTAAGTCCTCATCAGTGTAATATATTTTCAATATCCACCATTGCAAATCAGCAGGCTCGGGATTTAATGAAGCATCAACCCATAATCCAAAATCAGCAAGCAAGAATCCAGTTCCTCCAGGATTCTCTTCATAGAAATTTACTATCAAATCTCCGGTATAAGTCCCGGCTTCGGTGTGAATCTCTCCTTCAACGCCATAGCTTGAATTTCCGAATATATTATTTATAGACTCGTCAAATGCTTCTGAATAGCTTCCTGTCTGTCCTCCGCTCAGGTTCATTACCTCACCATTAATAGTTATTGTGCAATTATCAGCAATTATGCTTCCTCCCATAGGGATTATCCATCCATTGGCAATTTCAATATTATTGTCTGTGCAATAAGTATCTTCTGTCAATGTCCAATAAACATGTTCTGGGCCTTCATCATAAATTCCATACCCTCCATTGCCTGTAAATATTCCATTAGTTACATATGCTGATGAATCACTGCTTACATGGATTCCGCTTAGTGGCCCTCCTTCACCGCCTGTATTGTTTGTGAAGTTTGTATTTACTATATTAGCATAAGAACCCGTTCCAGCATAGACTCCATGGTTATTGTCATAAATCTTTGAATTCTCAATCAAAGGCAATGTTAGGCTGGTTCCAGTGCCTTGCAAAAAAACCCCATATGTATTGTCATGATAGTCCTCATCATCTATTTCAAAATAATCAGCACTCCATGCAGTGAATCCATAATAACAGTTAGATATTTCATTTCCTGAAAGAACATTGTTTTCAGCATTGCCGCCTGCTCCAGATATCCAGATTCCCATATTAGTATAGTCTGCGTTTATGCTTGTGCAGTCAACAGTATTGTCATAGACTTGGTTATTATTATCTTCAATCACTATTCCGTGTTTTGACAAAGGTGCCACGTCTGTTTCTGACAAAGAGACATTATTTCCCTGAACAAGATTGTTTGAGCCTCCACCGGTTGTATAAAGATAGATTCCATTGACATCAGCATTTTGGATTGTGTTGTCTGTTATATTGCTGTTTTCTGCATCAGAAAAAGAGATGCCCTTATCAAGCGGATTGATTACCGTATTATTATCTATAACATTGCCTGAAGATGCAACAACCCTTATCCCTATGCTTGAATTGGTTATTTCATTATACTGTATAGTATAATCGCTTGCCTGCCTGATTGCAATGCCATACTGGCTGTTATTCTGAAGCGTGTTATTAAGAATATAGTTGTTGCTGGTTATTATATTTCCGCTTAGTATTCCCTGGCTAAATCCAGAAATTTGACAATTCTTGATTGTAGCCCCTGTAACTCCGCTGAATTTTACACCAATTCCAATGCCATTGCCTGTAATCGAATGCCCGTTGCAGTCAAGAGTTATGCCTTCTGCACCAACTGCTAATGCATAACTTACTTGGTCTACTCCCTCGCATTCCATGTCCTCTGCCAAAGTCGTATCTTCTGTAAGAGATGTTCCGCAGTCAGGCGGAGGAATATAAGAACAATCATGCAATTGGCTAAAGTAAGTAATATTAGTTGGGTCAGAATTAGTGTAAGTAGAAGCCGCCCATGTATTATCAAAACCAGAGTCAGCTAAATCATATTCTGTATTGCTGCATGCCCTATTGCCTGTGAAGGAATTATTTACATTATTGAGGGACCAAAAGTTGAAACCACGACCCCCATTTGAGGTTGCTGTATTGTTTATGAGAATATTGTTTGAACATCCGCCAAATGTGAAACCACTCGCAGTTGAGCCTGTTGCTGTATTGTTTATCAGTGTGTTAAAGACATTATTGGCAAAATAAAATCCTACAAAGTTTGAAATGGCAGTATTATTTTCCAAGAAGCCATAATCAGCTCCATCATGAAAAATAATGCCATTATCAAAATCATTAATTATGCAGTTTTTTATTGTTACATTGTCAAAGCCGCTGTTGTCAATTCCGGGTTGATTTGTAACGCCATTTCCATTAATTGTAAAACCATCGCAGTCAAGAGTTAAATTGTCCGCGCCAATAATCAATCCAGTAGAATCAATGCAGTCAAGGTTTTCTGTGAGAGTCAAATCAGCTGTAACATTATCCCCACACGAGGTCTGGGCAGACACAATGCCCATTATCATATAAAGCCCTATCAAGAAAAATAAAACAATTGTTTTTTTCATGCCCTCTCTTTTAACTCATAAATAGACATACGAAAAGGTATTTAAATTTTTAGGATTTTGATTTCTTCCCCCTTCTATAAAAATCCTTTCCCCGCTCTCCCTTTTCCCCTTCTTTTTCCTTTTTCTCTTCTTTCTGTTTAACCTTTTCTCCAGCCCAACAATTCTTATAAACTTGGGTTTATGGTTGAAAACATGATACTGGACGAGCAGAAAGTAACTCTTGAAATGAAAGTTGATGAAAGCTATCCAATATATTTTGGCGCAGGATTATTTCCTGACATAGCTGGCAGCCTTGATGATAAAAGAAAATACATGATAGTCGCTGACAGCAACCTTATTGATCAGGCTTTTAACTTTAAATCTAAATTTCTGGATGAAATGAAACTTGAATCAGATGTATTCATTGTTCCTGCAGGAGAGCAAAGCAAGACAATTGAAATGTGTGTGGCATTGGCTGAATATATGTCTGAAAAAATGTTTGGCAGGGACACAACAATACTTGCCATAGGCGGAGGAGTTACAGGAGACATTTCAGGGTTTGTCGCTTCTATGTTTTGCAGAGGCATCTCTTATATTCAGATTCCAACCACTCTGCTCAGCCAGGTTGATTCTTCAATAGGCGGAAAAACCGCAGTCAACACAAAATATGGAAAAAACCTTCTCGGAACATTCAAGCAGCCAGAAGCAGTCTACATAGATTTTTCCCTGCTTAAAACCCTTCCTGACAAAGAATTTTGGAATGGCATGGCAGAAGTAGTCAAGTACGGAGTTATACAAAATGCCGGCTTGTTCGAAAAACTTGAAAGCCTTGGGAACAATGAATTAAAAGAAAGGGAAGCCTTGGAATACATTATCAAAGAATGCTGCAGGATTAAAGCAAGGGTTGTTGAGCAAGACCCTAATGAAAAAGGCCTGAGAAGAATTTTAAACTACGGCCATACTGTCGGCCATGCAGTTGAAAAATTAAGCGGCTTCAGGCTTTCGCATGGAGAGTGTGTTTCAATAGGAATGATGGCTGAAGGATTAATAGCCAAAATTCTGAGTACAGGCTTTAAAAAACAAGATTTACAAAGGCAAAGAGCGCTTCTTGAAAAATTTAGCCTGCCCGTAACAATTCCTCAAAAAATATCAACTGCTGAGATTTTAATAGCCGCCCGCAGGGATAAGAAAGCAGAAAAAAGCAGTGCAAGATACTGCCTTCCCAGAAGAATTGGAGAAATGCACGGGTTTTCAGGAAAATACGCAATGCCTATAGATGAAAAAGTCGTGAAAAAAGTATTGGACGAGACAAGATAAGCAGGCTTTAGAACTTCTTTACTCTTTATTTTTTCTTCTCTTCTGCTTTTTTCTCTTCTACTTTCTCTTCCTTTATCAAGCCAAGTTTCTTGAGCATCTCAAGCCTTTTCTTGTATTCTTCATCAGAAATAGGCTCTTCTTTTTTTTCATCTTCAGGCTTTTTTTCATGTGGAACAAATTTCTGCCTTACGGGGTACTTTAGTGTTTTTCCGCCCATATTTTTAGAATAAAAACATATCTTAAAAACCTTCCTATCTTCAAAATGTATTTAAATACAAGATTATTATTTTTATCATGGCAAAAAAGGGTGTAAATATTGGAATACATGAACATTTGAAAGCAAAATCTGCTCAAGGTTTTGACACTCCAGGGCTGATGCCGGGATGGTTAAGAACAGTTATTATTGTTGCAGCAATTGTTGCTGTTGTAGTGGCTATTTATTATATTGGCAAGAGTGGCACAGGCCAGCATGCAGGAGGAGTAAGAAACTGCATTCTTTCTGTCATGGGAAACCCGCCTGACTGCAGCGACAATGACGGTACTTTAAAGAATACTTATGCAAACGGAAAATATGTCGGAGTATGCAAGGCTCTTGACAATTCTGGAAACTGCATGAGTTAGTCAGTTTTTAAGGCACAAGAAAATGCTCCCGCAGTTTTTCTCTGATAATGTTTTCAAGCGCAAACTTGTCAAAACAATAATCCGTAGGCACATCAAGAACTATTATGCTTTTTTTCTTTGCTTCCGGGAACATTTTTAACAGCAGGGTTTTATGCCTCTCAAGCTCTTCGTCCATAACGCAGATTATGTCCGCCCATTTGACTGCCGTCAAAGTTATTCTTGTGTCTGCATTTGGAGAAAGTCCTGCAGACCTTGCTTCATATCTTTTGCTGTGCTTTAACATGCTTTCAGCTAAAGGGCTTCTATCCTGATTGTATGTGCATACAAACAAAACTTTCTTTTTCATATCCTTACAAAGAAAAATATGTTATTAACCTTTTCATTATCTTTTTTCCTATCTTTCTTGGCTATAGAATTATCTCCAAAAGCTTTCTGCAGCTTTTCTTGCTTTTTTATCATCGGGCTGGATTTCTGTGTAGCCTCTTTCAGTTAATGCTGAACACAATTCCTCCGGGATGCCCTTTACAGCAGGCATATATTTTGCAAGCACTATTCTTCTATAAGGTCCTTTCCAACTATCAAATCCCACAGGTTTTGCATCTTCTTCGGGAAATATTTTACTTACAATCTGGCATAATGCCCCATTTTCGCCCATCACAAGATAATGCCTTAGACTATGGTCTATTATGTTTAAATTCCCAAACCCTCCGAGGGAATTTTCTCTTAACCATTCATCAAAATCGTCTCTTTTATCCCAAACATTATCCCATGCCACTGCTTTGCCTTCATCTGTATCAACTTTCCTTTCATTGATATGTCTCTTTTCATACCTTGGAGAAGCAAAATATGCTAATCTTACCAAAGTCAGAGTATCTGTTTCGGGCATAATAATAAAGATAAAAGAAAGTTTTTAAATAATATTGTTCTGGAGTATAACATTAAACCCTTTTTCTTCGCTTTCTTTTCCTCGCATTGCTTTCATTGTAAAGTTATTTAAATCCTATCAAGCATTAATATCTATGGTCAGGACTTTTACACTAGTTCTTGGAATTTTAATGTTAATACTTTCAAAATGGATAATTAACTTTCATATGAAACTTTATATGGCTTTGTCAGAAAAAATGTGTCGCATTAATCCGTACCACATTAATCCTAAAAAACATCCAAAATTTTTAAAGTTTTACAGAATTTTCTTCTCGATTCTTTGGATAGCCCTTAGTCTTTTTTTAATAATATTCAGCATCTGGGAAATATTTTAATTTTTATTTCATTCCATACTCGTTTCTCTTCTTCTTTTTAACGCTTCCTCTTGCTATTTCTTCTCTCTTTCTACTTGATTTCCTCTCTAAAAGTCTGGTTGTTGGCCCTGCATTGCCTTGGGTAGCTTTCCATTATTGGATAGCCTGAATGAATGCAGTCATCAAAGCTGTCAATCAACTCAGGATTTTCTCTTCCTCTGAATGCTTCCTTGTATTCCTCGCAATAATCCTCCCACATTCTCAAGCATTTTTGCTTTGACTCACAATAAGAATATCCTGCTGCTATAAGGCAGCCATGCTCGTCTGTCTGCCCTCCGATTCTTTTTTGAGACTTGGAGTATACTGCAAATGCCACTATCCCAGTAACAACAAGAATTCCAAGAGCAATCATAACAGCCAGCTTAATCTTTTTCTCTTCCTTGCTTAGCTTGTTCCAAGGTTTTGAAGTTTTCCACTTGCTTTTGTTGATAATGCCGACAAGCACAAACACAAGCCCCAATATAAACAACACAAAATTTTTAAGAGGCAAGCCGATTGCAAGCCACACAATTCCAATGTAAAACCAGCCTTTGTAATCAATCTCATGTTTTTTTCCTTTGTAAATATAAACAAAGGCAATAAAAAACAAAATAAGAAGCGACGCAACTGCAATCAATATCCACGGAATAATCATGATAACAAAAAGATTTTTGTATTTTTAACCCTTTCTCTTTCTGTTCTGGGGTTATAACATTGTTATAACTATAGTTTGTTGGACTAATGCTATTTCCTATGCCGGCTCTGTGTCAAAACCATGCCTTTTATTGAACTCTTCAACACTTGCCTCTAAGGTTTCTTCTGCAGCGAGGGTTATCCTATCCAAACCCGTTCCAATTATTCTTAATTTGCCTGTCCTTTTAGTGTCCACAGCAATTCTGAATGTGCCTTGTGGAAGTTTTTCTTTAATTTCATCAGGAACTCTTTGGCAGTTGCCAAAATAAACTATTTCGCCTGTTTCCAGAACATAATAAAAATTAGCAGCAGCGCATGGAATATCCTGCCAATTTCCTGCATTTCCGCCCATGCTCTCGTTTAAAACAAGGGGGCGCATGTAACCTTCTCCATGCCCGGTCATTCTTTCAAGATTTTTCTCGACAATTTCTGTCATTTCTCTGTCTGTCATTTTCCAGCCCTCGCCTTCAAATATTCAACTTCAACATCAATAGTAAGAGGCATAATGTCTTCTTCAAAAAATCTTGCTACAAACTCTGGATTCATGCCGTATCTCTCGCCTTTTTGCCTTACTCTTTCAAGCACTGCCTTCTCAACTTCCGGATTTCTAAGTTTTTCCTTAAGCCCTTCAAAATATCCTGCTTTTACCAATATATTATAACCTTCTGTATCTTCCTGAAATTTGGCTTCTGCAACCTGCATTCCTAAATGCACTCGCTTTGAGATATCCTGCAGGCATCTTATGTCGCATAAAGCTGCAGAGCCATACTCTTTGTCATCTCCCTCCCTGCATATCTTTAGCAATTTTGCGGAATAAGCAGCTCTTATTTTTTTATTTTTATTTATTTCTGTTTTGTTTACGGGGCTTTCTACTTTTTCTCTTCGCACTTGCGGCTTAGGAAGCCTTTCCGAGAAAGAAAATTCTTCAGGATGCTCGTACCTTCCTGCAGCAGCGTGCAATGCTTCTGTTCCAAGAAGCATAAAATCAAAAAAACTTCCTTCAAACCTTATTCCATTTCCATTAGGAAAATAAAATCTGTCAGGCACTACCACCCCTCCAGGAACATACATTCTTATATTTATCATAAATCTTGCCCTTTCAAACAGCCCTATGATTATGCTGTCTTCCAGGCTTGCAAGCTTTTCTCTTATTTGCTCTAAGTTAAGTTTTGTCATTTTTCTCCTCCTGAAATTGGAATTTTTATTGCTCTTTGCAAAGCTTTCTTTGCTCTTTTTTCCATATAATCAATCCCAAAACTGGCAATCTCATACCCAATTTCCCGATACCCTCTCACTGCTTCCCTATCCATGCCACTCCTTTCCAAAAACTCGGTGCAAATCTCCATGAGGTTAATATCTTCTAGATGCCTGCCAAATCCCCAAGCTATGCTATAACATCTTCTTGCTTTCTTAACATCTGAGGTTCTTAAAAAACAGCCATCAATTAAAAACTCAATTGCCAGCCTTTCAAGTTCTTTTGTTTCCATTTTTATCTGCTTCTGGGATTTAATTTAAAAAATTCAGCCGCAGCATCTGCCATATTAATCCCTGTGCTTGCGGTTTCATATCCAATTTCTCTTAATCGCATTACTTCCTCGTTATCTATGCCTGTGCTTGCCAAAAGCCTTGTACAAAGCCTCATCATCTCAATATTTTTCAAATGACTGTACAAGCCCCATGCTATTGCAAAATCTTCTCTTGTCTTTTTTATGTCAAAAGGCTCAACACGCCTTTCATTGCTTCCTTCTAAAAAATGATCCAGTGCAAGTTCTTCAATTTGTTCTGTTTCCATTTTATTCAATCCCGACTTCTGTCAGCCCAAATCTTTCATTATATACTCTTACAGTTGCCTCAAGATTTTCCTTCATTTCTTTTGGTGCTTCCTTAGGGTCTCTGGGATATACAACTCTGTTAACACTGGATCTTCCTTCAGAACTCGCTGTTAATTCAAGCCCTAACTGAGGCCTTGTATAATCTTCTGGCTCTATTGGAAACTCGCTGAAATATTTTATTTCTCCGGTTTCTTTTTTGCAGTAAAATTTTGCATTCACCTTCGAGTATGCAGAATCGTCTGTGCAAAGCCTTCTTATATAAGCAGGCAAGTCAAGGTTGCCTGTTCCGGTCATTTTTCTTAAGTTTGCCTCAACTATTTGTTTGTCTGGCATTTTATTTCCTCTGGCTTTCCAGCTTTCTATATTCTTTCATAACCGCCGGAACATACTCTCTTGTTTCCTTTGGCATTGCATTAATATTTCCTTTGGCTCTTACAAGCCTGCCCATTCCGCCATTATATGCTGCTGCCATAAGCATCAGCTTTTCCTGCTCTGGCAGGTTTTCCCATCCAGAAATCCTGTCTGATAAATAGCTGTTTATCTGATGAAAATATCTTATGCCGACTTCAACATTTGTTTCTGACTCAAAAGCAGCGTCAAAAGGCAAGCTTGTCATATCTTTCCATGTGTCAGGCATTATCTGCATAAGCCCTCTTGCTCCTTTTCTGCTGACTGCTTTTGAATTGTCCTTTGACTCTTTTTTTATTATTGCCCTGTAAAAATCCCTTTCCTCAGGCAAAGCATGCTTGTCAATAATATCATAAATCCAGTCCTGATTTTGTTCTTGCTTCATTCCCTGCTTTATTATCTGTACTGCTTTTTCCTCATCTTTTCTGCTTTCTTCTCTTCTGATTTCTTCAATTTCTTTGGCATAAACCTGCCTTTTCTCTTCGAGCCTTCTTTCGTACTCCCTGCCTTTTAAATGAGCATAGCATCCTGCGCCAGCTAATATAAATAACCCAATACCTGCCATGCCGCATAATATTTTATCAAGGGTTTTCATTTTCATTTTTATTCATCTCCAAACATTTCTTCAAGTTCCAATATTCCGGTTTCTCCACCTTCTGCTGAATATACACGCGCAGGGATTTCTCTTAATTCTTTTGATTCCCTTACCTCTATTTTAAGCCATTCTTTTTCTTTTCTTTCTGGTATTCTGCATAACCTGCTTACAAGTAAAAACCCGGTTCCTTTTTTCCTGGTAATGCCATCGGTTTTGTCTTGGCTTTCTGCATTATAAATCCAACATTCCAGCCTTGCACAATCTTCTCTTTCCCCATTGCAGGAAATGCATTTTCTTGCCTGTTCGTCTCCTCTTAAAGCAGCATCTCTTAAACCCTGTCCTGTGCTGCTGCTTGGGTCATTAACTATGATGCTATACCTGCACCTTTCTCCTTCAAACTCGGGGACTTCTTGTATTTCCATTTTACAACTTTATTGTTTGTTACTATTAGAAAGTAACATTTATAAACATTTGTATATCTCTTTATTGATGGAAAATACTCAAATTACAGGCACAAGAAAAAGGCCAGTTAGAACAGTCTGCTCAAAGCTTATGGCCCCGTTTAAAGAGCTGTACCATGTTTTTAGGGATGACATAGGCCTTAAAATGCTGTTTTCTGATGCTAAAAACACTCTAAAAAGAGCGGGCTCATTTGTTTTAGGAAATGCCATGGTTTTGCCTTTTTATGTGCTTGGGCATGAAGCAATACACGCCGCCTCGTATAAACTTCTCGGAAAAGGAGTTGATTACTTGGGCTTAAGAAAAGAATTAGGCGGAGGTTTGTTAGAAAAAATATTCCCTTTTATATCTTCAAATGTAAATGAATTTGAAGAAAACGTTCTTGGAGCAGCGGGCTCTTTTATGAACGGCAGTCCGTTAGAATCATTGGTTGGTTCATCTGCGCCTTTTATCCTAACTCCTTTAGGAATAATGCTAATGAGAAAAGCAGGAAAACAAGGCTCAAGATTCAGAGAAGGAATTGGCTTTTTGATTGCAACAGCTCCTTTAAGGAATCCATTTGACTTTTGTTCTATTTCCGGAGCTCTTGGCTTGGAAGGAATTGAAAAACATCTTGCAGCAGGAGCCCTGATGGCCTCGGCATATGTTGGCTCATACTATATTGCAAACGGGCTTGAGGCTCTTTTAAAAAAGATAAAAAAAGATAAAAAAGTTCAAGAAAAAGAGGAAAAGCCTGAAAGATTAAGAGGAATTTTAAGTTCAGCAAAGCACCTTGCGGCTGTCGCACTTGTTTCTCTCAGCCTTGCTTATGTCGGCCAGCCAGACCATCCTATGAGAATTCCTCCAAAACAAAAGGAAAGAAATACAAAAGAAGTGCAGGACCTGTATAATACCCAACAGTATGAAAGAACCCTCGAGCTTGTTCAGCAAGAGCCTGTAAAATTTCAAAAATATCCCGAACAGTTTAGGAAAGAGATAAAAATAATGGCCTACGCCGCGCTTATATCAAGAGGACAGAGAACCGAAGAAACTGCCCTTTCAGATATTCCTCCCGAACTTCATAACAGATTTTACTTTCACTTGCTTTTGTTACAAGTTTCAAATAAAGAATATGCAGAAGCAAGAAAAACATCTGAGAAGATAGACCGAGACAAACTAAATGATAACGAAAAACAGACAGTAGACTATCATCGCGATATTATACACAAGACATTAGATACAAAATCTTTTTAAACTCTTATAATCTAAAAATGATAGAGTAAAAAAGAGGGAAGATGAAGAAGTTTATTTTATCATTTGTATTGATAATGTTTTTATCAAGCATTGTCTTCGCATATGAGCAGAACCTGACTACCAGTTATGGAAGTTACGGCTCCCAGATATCTGTTTCTTCTTTGAAATACGAGCCCTACCCTGTAGAGCCCGGCGAGACTTTCAAAGTCTATCTTATTCTTAAAAACATAGGAGTAGACTATGCCCAAGACGCTGCATGCAGAGTAGTGGATAAATACCCTTTTGCAGCATATAAAGAAAGCCAGAAAAACATAGGCATGCTTGCTCCCGGCCGAGAGTTTTTGTTTGATTTTGAAGTAAAAGTGGATGCAAGCGCATTGGAAAGGACAGAAGAGCTCGAAGTGCAATGCACGGGCGGTACTTCAGTTAATGCATGGAATACCTACAAAATTCCAATAAAAATTCAGTATAGGTATGTTATTCTTAATATTATTAATGTGAGAACAGAGCCAGAAATCCTGCAGATAGGCCAGCAGGGAAAAGTAATGTTCAAGCTGACGAATAACGCAGAAAGCACAATCAAAGACGTACTGGTTGAACTGGACTTTTTGAATTCAAAGCTTGCGCCCGCACAAGGCATAACGCAAAAGAAAATCCGGAACCTAAACAAGAACGAAGGCATAGGCGTGGATTTTGATGTTTATGCTTTGCCCAACGCAGAGGCAGGCATGTACACAGTCCCTTTGAAAATAAACTACACAAACATACAGGGCGAAAAGCAAAGCTTCTCCACACTGATAACAATAAAAATAAGCGAAACTCCAAGTTATTATATAATCGTTGAATCAATTGAAAAACAAGCAGGCACAACAGGAGTAACATTGAAATTCGTCAATAATGGCCAGGCAGACCTCCAATTCTTTAATGTAAAAATACTCGAAAGCAAGTACATTAAATTAAAGTCAAACAACCAAATTTACATCGGAGACCTTGACTCTGACGATTACTTGACAGAAAGTTTTCTTGCAGACATTACAAGAAGCAAGACAATAATCCCGTTAGAAGTGACATACAAAGACCCCATAGGCAACAGCTATAAAGAATATGTTAATGTCACATGGGACAAAAGCAAAATAGAAAATAAGTCTAAAACAAGCCCTTGGCCCCTAGTTTTATTAATTCTTGTTGGTGCAGGAGTTGGCTATTACTTCTACAGGAAAAGAAAAAATAAGATGAAGTAGGATGAAAGACATAATAAGGCTGGAAAATGTTTCTAAAGTCTACACCCTCGGAGGAAACAAATTTCTTGCGCTAGATAACATAAGTTTTTCTATCAAAAGGAATGACTTCATTGCAATCATGGGCCCTTCCGGGTCAGGAAAGTCAACAATGTTGCATATTCTTGGCTTGTTGGACAAGCCCACAAAAGGCGATGTCTATATAGACGAAATAAAAACAACTCGTTTAAGCGACGACGAGATAGCCGAAATAAGAAACCGAAAAATTGGGTTTATATTCCAGCAGTTCAACTTAATGCCTCATTTAATATCAATAGACAATGTCTGTCTGCCTTGCTTGTTTAAAGAAATCCCAAATCACGAGAAAGGTAAAGCCCTTGAGTTGCTGGAACTTGTCGGCTTGAAAGGCAAGGAAAACAACAGGCCAGGCCAGTTAAGCGGAGGCGAGCAGCAGAGAGTTGCCATTGCAAGAGCTTTAATTAACGACCCTGATGTTATCCTCGCAGACGAACCTACAGGAAACCTCGACAGCAAGACAGGAAAACAAATAATGGATACTCTTGTGCATTTGCATAAAGACCACGGCAAAACAATTATTGTTGTAACCCACGACCCCGAAATAGCAAGCTATGCAAAAAGGCACATTAACATCAAAGACGGCCATATAATTCATGATCATACAAAATCCTTAAGGTATTTGTGGAAAGAGGCGAAAAAATGAGATGGCAATTATTCAAGTTTGCGTTTAACAACTTGAAAGCAAGGCCATTGAGAAGCTGGCTCACAATAGTCGGAGTTATAATCGGCATAGCAGCAGTAGTCACATTTATGCTTCTTGGGCAGGGGTTGGAAGCAGGCATCCAGGAGCAATTTCAAAAAATAGGAGTAAATAAAATAATTATAACTCCTGGAAAAGGAGCTGCCGGAATGATTGGTGCAGGAATAGGGGCAGATAAGTTTTACGAGCATGATATTGATGTGATTAAGACTGCAAGAGGCGTTGAAAAAGTAGGTGGCATGGGTTACAAGATGGCAAAAGTCGAATTCAGGGATGACGTAGAGTATACTTTTATCATAGGAATGCCAGAGGAGCTTACAATTAAAGAATACGGAATGGGAATAGAACACGGGCGTGATCTTGCAAAAAATGACAAGTACAAAGCTTTGGTTGGTTATGATATTTATAATGCAAAGTTTTTTGAAAAGCCTGTAAAAGTCGGAAACGAAATCCTGATACGGGGAAAAGAATTTGAAGTTATTGGCAGTGTTGAAAAAGTCGGGAATCATGCGGACGACACTCAGATTTATGTTACTTATCCGATTTATGAGGAATTGTTCAATGAAAAAGGATATAGTATGATAATAGCCAAAACTCCAGAAGATTCAGACACTCAAGAAGTTGCAGATGCAATAAATGAAAAGCTTAGAAAAGACCGAAATTTAAAGAGAGGCAAAGAGGATTTCAGTGTTCAGACATTTGAGCAGATGATGCAGACCTTTGCGAACATCCTCGGCATTGTTCAGTTAGTAGTAGTTGGCATAGCAACAATTTCTTTAATTGTTGGCGGCGTAGGGATAATGAACACAATGTACACTTCTGTCTTGGAAAGAACAAGGCAGATTGGAGTAATGAAAGCAGTGGGGGCAAAGAACAGGCACATTTTAACAATTTTTGTCTTTGAGGCAGGCATTATCGGGCTTGTTGGCGGAGCAATAGGAGTTGTCCTTGGCACTTTGGCAGGCAAAGCAGTAGAGCTAGCTGCCAGCCTCGCTGGATATGAGATGTTAAAGATAGGATTGAACTTAAGAGTGGCATTAATTGGCCTTTTATTCGCATTCTTCATCGGAGTCATTTCAGGCTTTGCGCCAGCACGTCAAGCCTCAAAGCTCAACCCTGTTGAGGCTTTAAGGTATGAGTAAAGACATCTAACCACAAACTTTATAAATATGTAAGTACATGTAAGTACATTAATAACATGGGAAAAGACAGAAAACACATGAGAAGGATAAGAAAGGAAAGAATAAAGTCCGTTCAGGAACAGATAAAAAATCATGAGAAAAATATCCAGGAAGAAAAAGGCAGAAAAGATACTACCAAGGATTATTGGAAAAAAGAGATTGAAGAAAAGTTTTTGAAGCAAATAAAGAAAGATAAAAAATATTTGGACTTCAAGATGCTTGCGAACCTCCTTGCTTAAGCATGGAGATGAGCATCTTGACAGTGTTCAAGAACCGCACGGCGTTTCACGCCGTGGACTTTAGTCCACGGTTCTTGACAGGATAAAAATGGAAGCTCAGATTAAAACGACGGTTAAAGCAGGAAACTCTTCAGCAGTTATACTTCCAAGGGCATGGCTAAACAAAGAAGTAAGGATTGAATTAGTGAAGAAAACTCCTGAAATGATACTGCACGATATATTAAATATTCTGAAAAAATATATTCCCTTGGAATCAATAATTGGTGTTTATCTGGTTGGAAGTTATGCAAGAGGCGAAGAAGAGAGGGATAGTGATATAGACATATTAGTCATAACCGATAACATCGACAAAGAAATGATTGAAAACGGCATTTACAATATTTTAGTAATCTCCTGGCAGTTATTGCATCAGAAACTATCCAACGACTTATTTCCTATTGGACAAATGGTAAAAGAAGCCATGCCTCTTTTAAATTCTAATTATATCAAGGATTTAGAGATAAAAGTAACAAGGAAAAATGTAAAATGGTATCTTGAGACAACTGAAGAAAAATTAAAGATAATCAAAAAGTATCTTGATAGCATTAAAACTGGAAATAAAAAATATTTAAGCGATAAAGTTGCATACACCCTTGTTTTAAGGATACGGACTCTTGAAATAATCAAAAGGCTCATAGAAAACAAGGCTTATTCAAAAAAAGAGTTTGTGAAATTAATAGAAAAGGTTTCTGGCGGAAAAAGCGCTTATGAGGGATATTTGAACATTAAGAATAATCTGGGCGATAAAGCCAAAATCACTTTGGAAGAGGCTTGGAAGTTATATGATTACTTAAAAAAAGATTTGGCCAAAGTTTTGGGAATGCTTAAATAAAGGGGCAAGCTTCAAAGCTTAATCCTGAATATTTTTCTATTTCAGCGTATCAACTAATGCTCCGCCTAATGAAGCAGGGAATGTTACCAGTATAACCATTTTTAATGCGACAATAAAATCTGTCTGCCAAGGAGCTTTCTGGATAAGGAAAAGCAGCAAGGCTACAATAATAAATGAAAAAATATAGGTTGCGAAAATTCTTTTAAAAAATTCAGGCCATTTTTTTTCTGTGAGATGGCCATGGTAATGGTAATAGCTAAAAAGCGAAATAAACACCAACGATAAAATGAAAAATCCTATTGTGTTTAATATCGGCAAAGTTCCTGCAAGAGCCCATGCTTCTTCTGTAAATCCGACAGGAATTGCAATTAGGGACGAGCCAGTTATTATCTGCAGAATATCTCTTAGCCTAAATTCTGTGACGGGGTGAAAAATTTTATGCAATTCATCTTTTGACAATAATTTATCGGCCATTTCGCAAAACTCCTCTTTTCCCAATTAATTTCCTGATTAAAAATAATAAGGCAGGTTTATATATTTTGCCGAAAAATCTTCGGATAGCAACATTTAAAAAAATACTTTATTTTCATAATATATGAAAATCCTATCATTGCACTGTGACTATATCAAATTTAAGCCAGTGAAAAAGGCTTTAAAAGATGCAAAAGAGCTGGCTGAAAAAGACAAGAAAGAAAAAGAAGTAAGAGAAGCCCTAGTTATATTCACAGCCGTAGAATCTTCAGACAATGAAAAGATTGTTGATGTCCTTGTAGAAAATATCAAAGATATTGCCAGCCAGGTGAAAGCAGAAACAATAGTTCTATATCCTTATGCGCATCTTTCTTCGCAATTGGCAAAGCCCGAGCTTGCCGAAAATGTTCTAGTTGAAGCAGAAAAAAAGCTTTCAAAAGAAAAAGGATTCAAAGTCATAAGAGCTCCTTTTGGCTATTACAAAGAGTTCGAGCTTAAATGCAAGGGCCATCCTCTTGCAGAACTCAGCCGAGAGCTGCATGTTGAAGAAGGCAAGGCAATAGTTAAAGAACCAGAAATAACAGATGAGATTAGAAAAAGACTTTTACGAGAGATTTCAAAAACAAAATTAGATACTTCAAAGCTGAAAGAGAACGATCATAGAATACTCGGACAAAAACTGGACTTATTTAGTTTTAATGAAGTAGCTCCTGGAATGGTTTTCTGGCATAATAACGGATTAATCATTTTCAATGAGCTTGAAAAATACTGGAGAGAAGAACATAAAAAAGCAGGATATGAAGAAATATCAACCCCCCAAATTATGGACGCAAAGCTATGGAAAATATCCGGGCACTGGGATAAATACAAAGAAAACAATTTTATAACTAAATATGAAGGCCGAGACTTTTTAGTCAAGCCAATGAACTGCCCCGGAGGCATGCTGGTCTTCAAGACACGGCCAAGGTCTTACAAAGAATTGCCTATGAGAGTTGGAGAGCTAGGAAAAGTCCATAGAACAGAGCTCTCAGGGGTTCTTGCAGGTTTGTTCAGAGTCATACAATTTACTCAAGATGATGCCCATATTTTCTGCACAGAAGAGCAATTAGAAAGCGAAATCATTGGGGTTATAGAATTATTCAAGAAAATGCTCGGCAAATTTGGATTCAAAGACTATAAATTCAGCCTTAGTGTAAGAAGTGAAGAGAAAAAAGACAAATACTTAGGAGACGATAAATTATGGAAAAAAGCAGAAGATAATCTTGGAAATGCGTTAAAGAAATTAAAAATCTCCTTTGAAAGATGTCCGGGAGAAGCTAAATTTTACGGCCCTTCACTCGATGTTTTAATTAAAGATTCATTAGGCAGAGAATGGCAATGCTCAACCCTGCAGTTAGATTTTAACATTCCTCAAAGATTTGAAGTAACTTATACAGGCCCTGACAACAAAGAGCACGTTCCAATAATGCTTCATAGAGTTGTCTATGGAAGCTTAGAAAGATTTATTGGAGTCTTGCTTGAGAATACAAACGGAAACTTGCCGGTTTGGCTTTCTCCAATCCAGGCCAGAGTCTTGAGCTTTACAGACAGGAACTTAAAGGCCGCAGGAAAAGTGCTTGAAGCCTTGAAGAATGCAGGCATTCGTGCAGATTCTGATTTTAACCCTGACACAATAAATGAAAAAGTCAGAAATGCCGAGCTGATGAAAATTCCTTATATAATCACAATAGGAGATAAAGAAGAGCAGAGCAACACAATCGCCCTGCGTGAAAGAGGGCAAGGCAACAAGCCGATATTTGATATGAAAATTGAAGATTTCATAAGAAAAGTAAAAGAAGAGATTGAGAAAAGATTATAAACCCTCGATTCTTAGGGTTTAAAACATAAAAAGAGCAAGATGAAGTTTGATCATTATTTAAAAAAAGTTTTCGAATCAGAAGTCTACAAGAACCTAAAGCAAAAAAATCCGGGCGTTTACTTGTGCACAGGCTTCTTTGTTCTAGATTTTGAGACGGGGAAAGACATTCACCAGCTTGACTTCATGTTAGGAAAGAAAAAAGTCGCTACATTTAATCTTGATGATGGTGTGAAAATGGATATCTCTTCTTTGCCTATAAACAAAAAACTTCCTGAAATCAAAGGCGAAATCAAGACAGACTTGAAGGCATTGAAAGGGATTGTAGAAGATGAAATGAAAAACCGTACTATCACAGACAACATAAAGAAAATCATTGCCTTGCTTCAAATAATTGATGGAAAGATTATCTGGAACCTTAACTGTATAACTGATAATTTAAATGTCCTGCAAGTCCACATAGACGACAATGACCAGACAATCCTGAAATTTATGAAATATTCTATAATGGACTTTGTAAAAACAGTTCCAAAACAAGCCGGGCCAGTAATGGGAAAAAACAAACAGTCTGACCAGCCTGGGCAGCCAGAGCCAAAAATTACAATTGGTGAGAATCTTTCAGAAGAATAATTAATTCTCTTTAATCATCTAAATCTTTTTATACCTCTGCTCTTTTTTGCATTTATGCAGAAAATTGTGACAATCGGCGGAGGCACAGGACATTACCAGATTTTGCGTGGCTTGAAAAATCGTGACTGCTATTTGACAGCAATTGTAAATGTATGCGATAATGGCGGCCATTCAGGCGAATTAAGGGACGAATTTGGAGTTCTGCCGCCCGGAGATTCAAGGCAATGCCTTGTTGCTCTCGCGAATGAAGAAAGCTCAAATATTCTCAGAAGGCTTTTTGAGCATAGGATTGAGGGAGAAAACGGAAAGAGAATATTAAGCATCGGCAATATTTTTATTGCAGGGCTTGAGGATTTAACAAGAAGCCCGTCAACTGCCTTGAAAGAAGCTGGCAAAATTCTTGGAATTCGGGGAAGAGTGATACCTGTTACAGAAGACCGCTTTAACATTAATGCAAGATTGGAAAATGGCCAGGAACTAAGAGGCCAGAAAGAAGTAAGTTATACTGACTCAGCCTCAAAAATAGTTGAAGTTTATGCAGCGCCAATTCCTCATGTTCATATAGAAGCTGCTGAAGCCCTGCGGGAAGCTGACAAGATTATAATATGCCCCGGAGACTTGTATGGAAGCATAATTCCCAACTTTTTGGTTGAAGGCGTGACAGATGCAATAAAAGTTTCTGGCGCAAAAGTAGTTTATGTCTGCAACATTGTAACAAAACAAGGAAATTATGGCTTTAAGGCAAGCGACTTTTTAAGAGAAATAGAAAGATACCTTAAAAGAAGCCTTGACAAAATTATAGTCAACACAAAAATTCCTTCGCAGGAGACGCAGAAGAAATACCTCGGAGAGAAGTCCGGGATAGTCGAAAATGATTTGCAGCAAGATGCAAGAGTTGTAAGGGCAGAGCTTGTTGAAGAATACCCCTCTGAAAGAAAAACCCTTCTCAGGCACGACCCAATCAGGACAGCAAGAGAAATTATGGATGTTTAGGTATTTTCCTTGCAAATGAACCCTTATCTAACCCCCAGAAGTTTTGCCATTAATTCTTTACTTGTTCAGAAAGCTAAGCTATTGCATGTTTAGAAAGAAAATAAAAACCATTTTTTCTAGCTGAATAGGAAAATTCATAAAGAAAACCCTGGTTGTCTTTATTATGAAAATGCCTGAATTAGGAGAGGTAAGAAAGCCAAGCAAGACTCTTGCAGGCGTGACTCCGATAGCAGTCATGACTTCTCCAAGAAAATGCCTCCACGGTACTTGCATTTATTGTCCTAGCTTGAATGTTCCTCAGTCTTACACTCCGCTTTCGCCTCCTGTTATCAGGGCAAGCATGCTTGACTACAATCCTTACAAGCAAGTTGAAGCAAGGCTCAAGGCTTTCAAGCTGATGAACCATCCAACAGACAAAATTGAATTGATTATAATGGGTGGAACTTTCTTTGAATTTCCTAGAGATTATAAAATTGATTTTGTGAAACAATGTTATGATGCCTTAAACCAAGCCACAAGCAAAAGCCTGGAAGAAGCAAAAAAACTAAACGAAACAGCAAAACATAGATGCGTGGCTTTATGCATAGAGACCAGGCCAGATACCTGTTCAGAAAAACAAATCCGCGAGGCCCTGGGCTACGGCGCAACAAGGCTTGAGTTAGGAGTCCAGAATCCAGACGACAAAATCTACAAGCTTATTAACAGAGGCCACAAAGTCAAAGATGTGACAGAAGCAACAGCAAGGCTGAAAAACTCTGGCTTCAAAGTCGGCTATCATATAATGCCCGGTCTGCCTGGCTCAAACCCAAAGAAAGACATTGCAATGGTCAAAAAGCTTTTTTCAGACGAAAACTTCAAGCCAGACCAACTCAAAATCTACCCTTGTCAAGTCATCAAAGGCTCGCTTCTTGAACAATGGCATAAGCAAGGAAAATATAAGCCCTACACAAAAGAGCAGATTGAAACCATTCTGGTCAAAATGCTCCAAGAAGTTCCAGAATACTGCAGGGTTATGAGAATAATGCGGGAAATTCCTCCTGCTTTTTTGATTGCAGGCACAGAAAGAATTGACTTAAGAAAAGATGTTGAATCTTTCATAAGAACAAATAAAATTAAGTTAAACGAAATAAGATTCAGAGAAATTGGATTTGCAATGCGCGACTTAAGGCCCGGCAAAGAAATTGATACAAACTTAGAGATTAAAAAAACAGAATATAAGGCAAGCAAAGGCAAAGAAATTTTCTTACAAGTAACAAACAAAGATAACATTCTATTTGGTCTTCTCCGTATGCGCTTTCCGCATAAAACATTTCTGCCTGAATTGAAAGGCGGTGCTCTTGTTCGCGAGCTGCATGTTTATGGCCAGACAGTTCCTATAGGAGAGAAAGGCAAAGAAGGCGAGATACAACACAGAGGAATAGGCAAAAACCTTATGCAACAAGCCGAGCAACTTGCAAGGCAGGCAGGCTACAAAAAACTTGCAGTCATTTCAGGCATAGGAGCAAGGGAATACTACAGAAAGCTCGGCTATAATTTAGAAAGGGACTATATGATTAAAAGTTTATGATTACTTCACAGATTAATCATCTTTTTCTATCGTTTTCCATCAGTTTTTTTGCTCTTTCTTGCGCAGACTCTAGACTTCCACCAAAAAAAGCTCTTATCTCACGCGAGACATCGCCCTCTTTTCCAAGTATAATCCTTTCTAAACATCTAAATAATATGCTGTCAATACCCTCTTGATGAGGATTAAACTCTCTCATTTCTCTGTAAAGTTGGTCATTTTTAGTATCTGCTTGTCTCGCAGCGAGGTCCATCAATATTTGCGTGGGTTTTGGAGAAATTTCATATATTCTCCCAAGACTCAAGCCTTGCTCTCTTAATCCGTTTACAAGTAATATATAAGTCTCTAGCAAGCAAGTCCTTGCATTTTGAAGAACAGCCATTGCTCGGTCGTGTTCTTCTGGTTCCATTGTAATTATTTCCCCCCCATTAAGGCCCAAACATCTTATTACTGCTCTGCATTTTTCTTCAGATCTTTCTGTCGGACAATATACTATGCTTCTTCCCTCTATAGAATCTACTTCGCCATAAAGAGGATGCAAGCCCCCAACTTCCATTTCCGGCTTAGAATATTTCAACATTGCTTGAATCGGAAACTCTTTCAAGCCAGTAAAATCCATGATTCCATTACAATGTGGCGCAACTCTTTCTATTATCTCCCGTGTTGCTGAAATAGGAACAGAAACAATTGTTAAGTCTGCTTGTTTAGCAGCTTCTTCCAAACTCGGACTAGAAGTTCTTCCGGAAATGATTACTTCATGCCCCACACTTTCAAATATGGGTTTATGAACTCTTCCCATTGCTCCTCTCCCGCCAACAATATTGACTATCATTTTACTTCCTTCCAATGCGTATTTGGATAGCTTCCCAATACTTTTACTGTATTAGGGTATTTTGTTTGTGGATCAAGTGAGAGTCTTATTGAGTCTAAAGCAGTCCGGACTGCCTCGTCCTGCTCATAGCCGTCTAATTCTATATAAAAAATATATCCCTTTTTTCCGTCTGGACGAGATTGAATATATTCAAGATTGATCCTCAAGCCCGCGAGAAAGCCTAAAGCAGTATATAGCACGCCGGGCCTATCCTTA
>Ga0315289_10003863_pt1 | contig 22550 bp, 16 predicted proteins | sample YL17G11_40_MG_FD_203452 | JGI IMG/M metagenome (GOLD analysis project Ga0315289, IMG submission 203452) | Sediment microbial communities from Yellowstone Lake, YNP, Wyoming, USA - YL17G11_40 | ecosystem: Environmental > Aquatic > Freshwater > Lake > Sediment | place: USA: Wyoming | collected... | reverse complement strand
GGAGACGATCAGGTGACGGTCGGCCCGCTGGTGGGGGCCGCGCTGGCGGGGCTGCGGGCGGACCTGGGCGGCGGCAACGACACGCTGGACGGGGTGTCATCGACCGTTTGGATGATCGTCCTGGGCGGGGCCGGCGATGACGTGTTCCGCGGCGGTGGAGGCAGCGACCGCTTCTACGGCGGCGAAGGCCAAGACACCGCCGATTACTCGCAGGCGCCCTCCGGGGCGCGCATCCGGCTGGGCGGGGCGCCCAGCCCCGACGGGGCGGGCGGCAGGGACAGGCTCTTCGGGACCGAGGCGCTCATCGGCTCGGACTACGACGACCTGTTGATCGGCGACCGCCACGGCAACCGGATCATGGGCGGCGAGGGCAACGACCGCATCTACGGCGGCCCGGGCGCCGACACGTTGTATGGCGGTCAGGGACGGGACTTGCTCTACGGCCAGGCGGGTGACGACCTGCTGATGGGCCAGGAAGGCGAGGACCGCATCTGGGGCGGCCGTGGCCTGGACCTGCTCAACGGCGGCGAAGGCAGTGACGACCTATGGGGCCAGGCCGGTGCGGATACGCTGTTTGGCTCGGCCGGGGCGGACCGGCTCTGGGGCGGCAGCGGCGCCGACCAGCTTAACGGCGGCGAAGACGACGACATGCTCTTTGGCGGCCGGGGCGATGACCGGCTCCAAGGAGGAATGGGCAACGACCACACCGACGGCGGCAGCGGCTTCGACGTGGCCGACTTCTCGGGCGCCTCCGGGCCGGTGAACGTCGACCTGCTGACCGGCAGGGCCGACGACGGCGAAGGCTTTGTGGACCTGCTGGCCGGCGTGGAGGAAGTGCTCCAACCGTAGCCGGCGGGTTGCTTCTGGCCTGGGGTTGGGCTTCCTCGGCGCATCCGGCTGGCAAGATAGCGGCCGGCGACCCGCGCTGGGCCAGTCGTCCTTGGGCCGACTCATCGCCGGCGATTCCACGCTATCAGCGCGTTCTGGCGGTTCAGCCGGCAGGCCGGATGCATTGCCTCCGGCCGTGCGTCCTGGCAAAATGCCGCCCATCCAGGCTGCCGCGCCTGCGCGAGGCGACATGAACTCTCGAGAACGAATCTTGGCCGTGTTGGCGGGTCAGACGCCGGACCGGGTGCCAACGGACATCTGGGCGGTGCCGGAGGTGTGGGCCAAGCTCCGCCGTCACTTCGGTCCGGGAGCGGACGTGATGGAGCGGCTTCACATCGACGGCTTTGCCGGCGCCGGGCCGGACTACGTCGGCCCGCCCCTGCCCGCCGGCGCCGCCGAGGGCGTCCTGGGCTACTGGGGCGTGCGGACGCGGAAGATGGACTACCAGGGCGGGCAATACGATGAGATCTCGCACTACCCCCTAGCCGACGCCAAGACCATCGACAACCTGGAGGCCTACGCCTGGCCGCGGGCGGATTGGTTCGACTTCGGCGATCTTGCCCAGCGCCTGCGCCCCCTTCACCAGCGCCAGGCCACACAGTGCGGCTACATGGCCCCGTTCACGTTCCACATCTATCTGCGCGGGCTGGAAAACGCCCTCACCGACCCGCTGCTTGAGCCGGAGTTCACCCGGCGCCTGTTGGGCCGCCTGTGCGATTTCTTCTACGACTTCCACCGCCGGATGTTCCAGGCCGGGGAGGGCCTGATCGACATGGCGCAGGTCACCGACGACTACGGCATGCAGACCGGGCCGATGATGTCGCTGGAGACCTTCCGGCGGTTCTACAAACCGCACCTCAAACGGTTCTGCGACCTGACCCACGAGTTCGGCGCGAAGGTCTTCCACCACGACGACGGGGCCATGCGGGCGTTCCTTCCGGACCTGCTGGACATCGGGATCGACCTGCTCAACCCGATCCAGTGGCGCTGCCCGGGCATGGACATGGAGGGCCTGAAGCGAGACTTCGGGCATCGCCTGGTGTTCCACGGGGGCATTGACAACCAGCGGACGCTGCCGTTCGGCTCGCCGGCCGACGTGCGGGCGGAGGTTCGCCGGGCCATCGACACCCTGGCCTGCGATCGCACGCGCTACGTCCTGGCGCCCTGCCACAACATCCAGGCCAACACGAGCGTGGAGAATATCGTCGCCCTGTACGACGAGGCCTACCACTACGGCCGCTGGGGCGGCTAGACCAGCCGTCCGGGGCGAATTCGCGTGAACCTGTGCGGCCATCAAGCAATGATTCACGTGCCGACGCGCCCAGGCCGCTCCTGCCGGTTTCAGCCGGCCCGGCGCGGCGGCGAAATCCGTGACTGGAGGAAATCATGCGATCTGAAACGATCCTGTCCGAGAACTGGCGACTGAAGTCCCTCGAGCCTGGACAGGCGGGCCAGGAGTTGGCCGGCAGGCTCGCGGCGCCCGACGAGCAATGGCTGGCGGCGCGGATGCCCGCCCAGGTGCACGACGTGCTGTTGGCGCACGGCCAGATTCCCGACCCACATCTAAGCCGCAACGCCGCCCAGTGCGCCTGGGTGGCCGACCGCGACTGGGCGTATCTGTGCCGCTTCCCCAGTCCCCACGGCGCCGGCGGGCCGATCCGCCTGAAGTTCGAGGGCCTGGACACGCTGGCGGAGGCGTTCCTCAACGGCTTGGCCCTGGGACGATTCGAAAACATGTTCCGCCACTATGTGGTCGATGTCTCGCAGGCGCTCCGCCCGCCCGGCCAGGAGAACACCCTGCTGGTCATCTTCCGCTCCGTGACGGGCTACCTGGACCGGCTCCAACAACTCCCGGAGCACGCCGGCCTGATCGGCAAGACACAGTACATCCGCAAGGCGGGGGACTTCGGGTCGTACCTGGGCGCGCGTCCGAGCTTTATCAAGGTCGGCATCTATGCCGACATGGTGCTCGAGGCGCTGGATGCGGCCTGGTTGGAGGATGTGTGGGTCCGGCCGGTCTTGGCGGACGATCGCCGGTCGGCCACGGTGCATGTTCGCGCCCAGGCCGGAGGCGCCGGCGCGGAGCTTTGTTGGAGATTGCTGGACCCCCAAGGCCGCGAGATCGCCCATGGCCGCACGGGGATCCGCGGCGAAGCGGCTCTCCAGATCGAGGTGGCAAATCCCCAGTTGTGGTGGCCTTGGACACATGGCCGGCCGGACCTGTACCGCCTGGAGGTTCAGTTGGAGCATGCGGGCCGCACCGCCGACCAGCGCACGGTGGCGCTGGGCGTGCGGCAGGTCACGCCGGTGCTGACCGACCCGCGGACCGGCGAAGCGAGATTTCGTTTTGACATCAACGGCCAACCCATCTTCCTGCTAGGGGGCGACTGGATTCAAGTGGAGGGCATGACGCACTGCTGGGACCCTCGGCGCGCCTGCCGCCTGCTGGACATGGCGCAGCAGGCGCGGATGAACGTGCTGCGGGTCTGGGGCGGGGGTTACATGCCGCCGGGCGGCTTCTACGACGAGTGCGACCGGCGGGGCATCCTGGTCTGGCAGGACTTCATGTTCGGCTACAACATGCCGCCCGCGGGCCTGCCGGAGTTCGACGCCAACTGCCGCGCTGAGATCACCGACATCGTCCGCCGTCTGCGCAACCACCCCTGCATCCTGCTGTGGTGCGGCGGCAACGAGAACCACATGGGCTGGAACCACGCCCGCGGGGGCATGCCCACCATCGGCAGGGAGCTGTTCGAGGGCCTGATGCCTGAGGTGGTCAGCCGCCTGGACGGGGGCCGCTTCTACCACCCCAGCAGCCCGTTCGGCGGGCCGATCCCCAACTGGCCGCTGGAGGGCGACTGGCACGACTACTCCACGCTGTCGTTCACGCCCGGCGCGTCGGCGCCCACCTTTGCCTCCGAGATCGGGCGGGTCAGCGCGCCGGGCATCACCAGCATGCGGAGGTTCCTGACGGCCCAGGAGCTTTGGCCGGCGGGGCACGACGCCTCCATCCGCCAGCCGGGCCAGGCATCCTGGCCGGAAATGTGGCAGTACCGGTCGGTGGACGGTTCCTGGGACAAGATCGGACCCATCGAGGAATTCTGCGAGCCTTCGTCCGCCGAGGACCTGATCCGCGTGCTGGGGACCGCGCACGGCCAGTACCTTCAGCGCCGGGTGGAGCGCGAGCGCCGCGGTATTCCCGACGGCCAGCCCGAGGCCCCGCGGCGATGCTGGGGCAACATCGTCTGGCGGCTTAACGATTGCTGGCCGATCCTCTACTGGAGCGTGATCGACTATTACCTCCAGCCCAAGATCGCGTACTACTTCCTCCGCCGGGCGTATCAGCCGGTGCTGGTGAGCTTCGAGCGGACGGCGGACGCGATCTTCGCGTGGGTCACGAACGACTCGGCGCAGCCGGTGTCGGGAGAGCTGGTGCTGGAGCGCCGGCGGTTTGGGGGGAGCCTCAAGGGCAGCCTCGGCACGCCGGTGCGCCTGGAAGCGGGCCAGTCGCGCCGCTGCCTGGACGCCACGCCGCTGGGGCCGATCTCGCTGCGGCACGAGTACCTACTGGCGCGGCTGGGGGAGCTTCAGGCCAGCCTGGTGCTGATCGGCGAGCGCTACCTGCGCCTGCCCGACGCCCACCTGGAGGTGCTGGCCGCCCCGGACGGCCTGGCGATCCGCACTGACGCCTTCGCGCGGCAGGTGCAGATCGTCCCGCAGGCGGATGTCGAAGGGTTCTTCGAGGACAATTTCTTTGACCTCCCTGCCAAGGAGGACCGGACGATCCGCATCCTGGACTGCCCTGCCCCGCGCCTGACCGTCCGCGCCGTCAACGCCCCGCCCGTGGAGGTAAGCCTCTGAGGGCGTGCCCGCTGCCTCCGCGGTCCTGCCAAGCGGCTTGGCCGCCGCCGCGCCGGGCGCCCGCGGGAACATGGATATGGATTGGACGCCCCAAGCCGCCCAACAATTCCTGGACCATGAGCGGCAGTTCCGCCTGGGCTGCCTGCTGACGGAGCAGTCTCATCCCAAGACCCGGTGGCTCTCGCAGACGCTGGCCCAGGATATTCAGGCGGGCATCCGCCTGCTCCAGTCGGTGGACCGAGACATCCCTCCGGCGGCCCGTCGGGCGATGGCCGGCCCGGCATTCGGCCAATTGGTGAGCCAATTGGAGCAGGCGCTGCGGGCGGGCAGGCGGATCTTCTTTACCGGCTGCGGGGCCACCGGCCGCCTGGCGATCCTTCTGGAGGCCAGTTGGCGGCGGCTGTGGGGCGGCCTTGCGGCGCGGTCGGCGCTGCCGGAATGCCTGGCAGGGATGGGCGATCGGGTGGTCAGCGTGATGGCCGGCGGAGACTTCGCGTTGATCCGCTCGGTGGAGGGCTTTGAGGACTTTGCCGGCTTCGGACGCCGCCAGTTGCGGGAGGCGGGCGTGGCGGCCGGGGATGTGGTAGTGGCCGTGACCGAAGGCGGGGAAACCAGCTTCGTCATCGGCGCCGCCTGGCAGGCGTTGGAGAGCGGGGCCGATGCCTTCTTCGTGTTCAACAATCCATCCGAGCCGCTGGCGCAGGCCGTGGCGCGGTCAGCCGAGGTCTTGGCCGAGCCCCGGATCACCAAGCTGGACCTGCACACCGGGCCAATGGCCGTGGCCGGCTCCACCCGGATGCAGGCGACGACGATCGAACTGCTGGTGCTGGCGACGGCGATGGAAGAGGCGATGGCGGGCTTTTTGGAGGCTCTACCGGGGCAGGCCGGTCTGGAGCGGTTGGGCATGGTGCGCCAGCCTCCGGAGGACCGGGTGGAGGCGTTCGAGCGCCTGCTGGATGAGTTGGAATCCCCCGCCAGCGTGTCCGCGATGGCGCGGCAGGTGGGGTTGGAGGAGGACCTCTACCGCCGCGGCGGCCTGGTGACCTATTTCGCGGACGGCTGCCTGCTGGACATCCTTACCGACACCACCGAGCGCTCGCCGACGTTCGCCCTGCCGCCGTTTGCGCCGTGCGACGATGCCCTCGCCAGGCCATCGTGGGCGTTTGTCAAGAATCCCACGTGCCCCACGCCCCAAGCCTGGCAGCGGATGCTGGGCAGAATGCCGCGCGGGTTGGGGTGGGCAGCGGAGGTATACGAGCGCCTGGGCGCCCCTGGGCACTTGGCGGCCTCTCCGCCCGATCTGCGGGCCGCCCAGGTCCTCAAGTTCCGCGTCGGTTGCGAGGATGACCCCGGACGCCATGGCGCATCGCCCAACCTGGCGCTGGCCGTCCGCGCCGGCGGGCAACCCGGCGACGCGGATTTCGCCGCCCGCTTTGCCGCGTCGGCCACTGCGTTTCAGAAGGCAGCAGTCTTGTCCATCGGGCCTGCCGCTACGGAGATTTCCATTTACCCGGTGCAACTCCACGTGCCTTGCCGACTGTCCGCCACGCCGCTGGACCTGTGGACCCACTTGGCCGCCAAGCTGGTGTTCAACACCGTCAGCACCGCCACCATGGGCCGGCTGGGCCGGCTGGCGGGCAACTGGATGATCTACGTCCAGCCGGGCAACAAGAAGCTCATCGACCGCGGCACGCGCCTGGTGGCGGAGCTGGCCGGCTTGGATTACGATCAGGCCTGCCGCGAGCTGTTCGCAACCATCCGCCTGCTGCAACGCGATCCGGCTGCGTTCGGCCGCGCGCCGTCGCCGGCGGCGGCGACCATTCAGCGCCTGGCCGGCGACTGGCCCGGGAGGGCCGATGAAGCAGTGGAATCAGAATGAGTTTGGCCTGCGGACTCTAAGCTCAGGCCAGGTGGTCGGTGCGTTCCCCGCGCTGGAGCGGCTAAGCGGCATCGCCCACGCCGTCACAACCCGAAGTTGCGGGGACTTCGGCCCGGCCCACCGGGGCAGCGACGTGGCGGCGCTTGGCTTTATCACCGCGACGCTGGGCGTCCCCGACGCGGCCTGGGCGGAGCACGTGCACGGCACGCAGGTGCTGGTGGCCGACCACCCCGGCCGAGCGGGCGCCGCCGACGGCATCGTCACGCGCCGCCCCGGCCTGGCGATCATGGCCTTCAGCGCCGACTGCACCGACATCCTGATCGCCGACCCGGCCGTCCGGGCCGTCGGCGCGATCCACGCGGGTTGGAAGGGCGCCGCCGGCCGCGGGGCCTCCAGCCTGGTCCGCGCGATGGCATACCACTTCGGGAGCCGCCCGGCGGACTTGGTCGCCTGCGTGGGGCCGTCGATCGGCCCGTGCTGCTTTGGGGCCAACGAGGAAATGATCGCGGAGGTACGGGCCAACTACGCCCAGGACGCCGACGAGTTCTTGTCTCCCCGCCGCAAGCACGTAGCCTTCGACCTGTGGCGGGCCAATGTGCTGGACCTTCAGTCCGCGGGTGTGCCGCCGGACAACATCCACGTGGCCGGTCTGTGCACGTACTGCCGCAATGACATCTTCTTTAGCCATCAGAAAGAGCTCCAGACCGGCACGTTCTGCTCAGCCATCGCGCTGACGGAGGCCGACTGACCGCAAGGGAGGCCCCGGCGTGCGGGTGATCGATGATGGAATCGGCAGGGCAGCGTTCCTGGACGACGGCCGGCTCGTGGAGCTGTCGCGCGGGCGGGTGAACTGGAAGTTCTCTCAGCCATCCTGCGCCTGGAGCCTGCTGCTGGAGCGCTCCGGCAAGCTTATCCGGGCGATTCCCCACGGCGGCGCCGCCAGCCAATCCGGCGCGCGGGAGGGGGTCTTCCGCTTCAGTTCCGCCAGGCTGGAGGACGGCACGGAACTGCCGCTGGAGGCGACGGTGCGGTGGTCGATGCGCGAGGGGCTGCTGGGCGCGGGCCTGGAGCTAAGCCGCCCCGGCCGCGAGCCGATCCTGCACGCCGTCGTCCTGCCCGACGTGGTCGTCCCATACGGATCAGGACGGACATCGCTGATCGTCCCGCGCGAGACCGGCTGGGAGATTACCGACGCCGTCGAGGCGCTCTTCAGCGGCCCGCAGGCGCCGCGAGCGGTCGAATGGTCCACCGAGATGCAGTTCTACGCCTGGATCGAGGAGGGGAGGGGGCTCTACAGCGATTGCCGCGACGAGAGGGGTTTCTTCAAGAGCTGGCGGTTCTCCGCCGCGGCCGAGGGCAGCTTCCGCCTGGAAGTCCGGCACCTGGCGGCGCGGGACGATGCCAGCCAGAGGCGATTCGAGCTGCCGTACCGGACGCACCTGGGGGCCTTCGAGGGCGGCTGGTACGAGGCGGCGCAGCTTTACCGCCCGTGGGCGCTGGCGACGCCCTGGGCCGGCCGGGGGGCCTCGCAGCGGCGGGGGTTCATCTCCGAGATTGCCTGCTGGGTGTGGAACCGCGGGTCGATCGCCCAGACCGTCGAGCCTACCCTGGAGCTGGGCCGGCGGCTGGGTCTGCCCGTGGCGCTGGACTGGTACTGGTGGCACAAGCACGCCTACGACTGTGCGTATCCGGACTACTTCCCCCCGCGCGAGGGGCCGGAGGCGTTCGCCGGCGCGATCGACCGCCTGCACCGGGCGGGCCATTACGTGCAGGTGTATGCCAACGGAGTGCTGTGCGATGTCAACGCGCCCGGCTGGTCGGATGTGGCCAACGCGGGCGGCATCCTCAACCGGAAAGGCCAACTCTCTACCTGCGTGCCCAATACGTTCATGGGGGCTAGGCTGGCGACGATGTGCCGGGCATATCAGCCGTGGCACGAGGTGGTCGCGGGCCTGGCCGACCAGGTGGCTCGGTACCGGCTGGACGGCCTGTACCTGGACATGATTACCACCAGCGCCGGCCTGGGGCCGTGCTACGCTTCATCGCATGCCCACGCGCCGGGCGGGGGGGATTATGCGCACCAATCGTTTCGCGGCTTGCTGGCGGACATCCGCCGGCGGCATCCCGATCTGGCGCTGACGAGCGAGTCGGTCCTGGAGAACTACCTGGACCTGATGGACGGGCACATCGTCTGCGGGATCAGCCTGGAGCGGTTTGCGGCCCTGGTCAGCCCCGCGCTGCACCCGTACACCTACCCGATCCCGCTGCTGGCGGCGGTGTATCATGGCCGATGCGTGTGTTTCGGCAGCTACGCCAGCTTCCATAACGCACAGGTGTACGAAGACCTCTGGCCGGTCGAGATGAACCCCGATCCCGACGGGGCGATTGACTGGAGCCTCCAGGCCCCCGAGCAGTTCGCGCTGGAGCTGGCGCGGACCGTTGTGTTCGGAAATCAGCCGATGGTCGCCAACCTGTGGCTTGAGCACCTGCGCGAGCCGCGCTACCGGGATGAGCTTCGGTTCCTCCTGCGCCTGTGCCGCTTCTACCATGCCCATCGCGACCTGCTGCTATGGGGCCGCCTGCTGGCGCCGCCGCGCCTGGAGTGCCCCGTCGCGCCGCGGTCGTTCCTCCAGCGGTCGATCTACACCCCCGCCGGCCAGGAGACGTACTTCCACCGCACGCTTCCGTCGGTGCTGTGCTCGCAGTGGCAATCGCCGGAGGGACGCCTGGCGGCCGTGCTGGTCAACTACACGCGACAGAGCGTCCCCGTGACGTATTTCCCCCCGCCTGGGTTGGCGGCTAGCCCGGGCCTGCTCAAGCCGGTCGGGGACGGCTGGTCCGGCCAGATCCCACCTTTGCAGGCCGTCCTGATAGATCTTCAGGCAGGCTGATTGGCTAACTGCCCGGTCTGGCAACCCAGCGCGCCGGAGTGGGCGGCCTGGGGCGAAGGACTGACCATCCGCGTGTCGTCACGGGCGGCTGCGGGTCAGCCTGTCCGAGGCGGCACTACGCCTGACGGCACAGCGCCGGGGCCGGTAGCGCCCAGAAACAGCACGGCCCTGCGACGCAGGGATGATCCCAACAGGCTGCTCGTGAGGATGCCCACGCACAACGGAGACGGCGCAGCGCGGGTCAGTACCGGCACTCTTTGATCGCTGCCACCATCGCCTCAATGTTCTCTGGCGGCGTGTCCAGCGGGATGTCATGCGTCGAGAAGATCAGCGCCCCGTCCGGCCGGCCTACGGCCTCGAACACGTCCAGCACGTGGGCTCGCACGTCGGCCGCCGTGCCGTTGGGGATGATGAAGCAGTTGTCCAGCCCGCCGTACAGCGCCAGTTGCCGGCCATGGGCGGCCTTGAATGCCCGCGGATCATTCAAATGCGGCTGGAGCGGATTGACCGCATCCAAGCCGTACTCTTTCAGCAGTGGCAGCAGGTCGTCCAGCTTGCCGTCGCTGTGGAACAGCACGGGCTTGCCGGCGGCCTTGGCGGCAGCGATGTGCGGCCGGACCAGGTCCAGACTAAAGCGGCGGATCATCGCCGGCGACAGGGTCAGCCCCCGCGAATCAGCCAGGTCCTCCATCAGGTACAAGGCGGTGATGCCCATGCGGCAGGCCCGCTCGACGACCGCCAGCGTCAGGTCCGCGATCCGCCGGGCCATCGCCAGCACGTCCTCGGGCCGGTCCAGCATGTCCATGTACGCCAGCTCGTAGGTCCGCAGGCCGGCAATGATGCCCCAGGGCGTGGGCATGTCCAGGATGACGGCGGTGTCCGGGAATTCCGCCAGGTCCTGCCCGATCAGGCGGTACACCTTGTCGTCGGCGGGGTCGGGCAGCTTGAGGGCGGCGGCGTCGCGCCAGTCCGCCAGGGCCGGGCCGGTCTGCCACCACGTGCCGTCGCGCTCGATGCCCGGGGCGGGTGGGAAGGCCAGGGGCGCGAACGTCTCGATGACGTCGGCCCCGTAGTGCGTCACTCGCCAGTGGCGATGGCCGATCCGCTGCTCATGGCGGGCCATTAGCCGCCGGTCCATCCAGAAGTTAAACGGCGCCCGGTCGGGCTTTTCATGACGGAGGGCGGCCAGAAACCGCTCTTGGGAGGTTATCATCTCATGCGCTCGCGATGGGCGCCGGCCTACCCGGCGATGGCGCGGATGGGGCGCGAACGAGAAAGGCCTTCGGGTCTACCGAAGGCCTTTCGTGAAAGGCGGCGTTCACCTACTCTCCCGCTCATCGCAGTACCATCGGCCGCCGCGGCTTAACTTCTGTGTTCGGGATGGGAACAGGTGTTTCCCGCAGCGCATGTACACCGCCAAAGCCCGCGGAGGCTTATGAGGCCTCCGCGGACAGGATAGTCATAGGGGTCAGTCGTGGACCGGGAGCATCGATTACTCGTGTACCAAGGCGGCTTGACGCAATCGGTCGTTGAAGGTCAACGACAAATGTGATCAAGCGATCGCCCGTTAGTACTGGTCAGCTCAGGGCATTTCTGCCCTTACACCTCCAGCCTATCAACCACGTAGTCTACATGGGGGCTCTCCCCGGCCAGAAGCCGGGATGGAATCCTAGTCTTAGGGTAAGCTTCCCGCTTAGATGCTTTCAGCGGTTATCCGTTCCGAACTTAGCTACCCAGCCATGCCCCTAGCGGGACAACTGGTTCACCAGAGGTTCGTCCTTCCAGGTCCTCTCGTACTGAGGAAGGTTCCCTTCAAGATTCCTACGCCCACGGCAGATAGGGACCGACCTGGCTCACGCCGGTCTGAACCCAGCTCGCGTACCGCTTTAATCGGCGAACAGCCGAACCCTTGGGACCGCCTTCAGCCCCAGGATGCGATGGGCCGACATCGAGGTGCCAAACCTCCCCGCCGCTATGGACGCTCGGGGGAGATCAGCCTGTTATCCCCGGAGTACCTTTTATCTGTTAAGCGATGGCCCTTCCACACGGGACCACCGGGTCACTAAGTCCTGCTTTCACATCTGCTCGACTTATGGGTCTCGCAGTCAAGCATCCTTATGCCTTTGCACTCTGCGCACGATTGCCAACCGTGCTGAGGATGCCTTTGAACTCCTCCGTTACGATTTGGGAGGAGACCGCCCCAGTCAAACTGCCCACCAAGCACTGTCCCTCGGCCGGATTCACGGCTCGAGGTTAGGAGACTCATGGCGCAAGGGTGGTATTTCAAGGCTGGCTCTGCCCTGGCCGGAACCAGGGCTTCAACGCCTCCCACCTATCCTACGCATACGACATAAGGCGCCAATACCAGGCTACAGTAAAGGTTCACGGGGTCTTTCCGTCTTGCCGCGGGAACGCGGCATCTTCACCGCGTCTGTAATTTCACCGAGTCTGTTCTTGAGACAGTGTTCCAGTCGTTACGCCATTCATGCACGTCGGAACTTACCCGACAAGGAATTTCGCTACCATAGGACCGTCATAGTTACGGCCGCCGTTTACCGGGGCTTGGGTTGCCAGCTTCTCACCCGAAGGCAATGACCGACTTCCTTGACCTTCCGGCACCGGGCAGGCGTCAGACTCTATACATCCTCTTGCGAGTTAGCAGAGTCCTGTGTTTTTGATAAACAGTCGCTAGAACCGTTTCTCTGCGCCCTCCATTGGCCCACAGGATTGCAGGCCGCCGGGAGGGACCCCTTATCCCGAAGTTACGGGGTCAAATTGCCTAGTTCCTTAAGAACAGTTCTCTCGAGCGCCTGAGGATACTCTCCTCGCCTACCTGTGTCAGTTTTAGTACGGATGCGCATATTGTCGCCGCGAAGCTTTTCTCGGCACCCACGCCCCAGACTTCAGCAACAAACGGCCTCGAGGCGCCCGGCGAACCGGGCGCCAACCACCACGACTAACCGGTGGATCTGGCTAATGAATGCGTCCATCGCGGGTCAACCGCCATACGCAGTGCAGGAATATTAACCTGCCGTCCATCGTCTACGCCTTTCGGCCTCAACTTAGGGTCCGACTAACCCTGGGCGGATTTACCTTCCCCAGGAAACCTTAGGCTTTCGGCGAGCAGGATTTTCACCTGCTTTATCGTTACTCATACCGGCATTCTCGCTTGCTGCCGCTCCAGCGCTCCTTACGGTACGCCTTCACAGCCGACAGCAACGCTCTCCTACCACTGCCCGGCCCCGCGGGGCTGGGCAATCCGCGGCTTCGGCGCCATGCTTAGTCCCGATCATTATCGGCGCCGGATTGCTCGACCAGTCAGCTATTACGCACTGTTTAAATGGTGGCTGCTTCTGAGCCAACATCCTGGCTGTCTCAGCAATCCGACTTCCTTAGTCACTTAGCATGGCTTTGGGGCCTTAGCCGGCGATCTGGGTTGTTTCCCTCTCGACCACGAAGGTTATCCCCCGCAGTCTTACTCCCGAGGTTCACACGACGGTATTCGGAGTTTGGTTGAAGGCGACAGCCTGGTGGGCCCCGCGTTTCATCCAGTGCTCTACCCCCGTCGTGCAGTCTCTCGAGGCTAGTCCAAAAACTATTTCGGAGAGAACCAGATATCTCTGAGTTTGATTAGACTTTTACTCCTCCCCACAGCTCATCACCTAGCTTTTCAACGCTAGTGTGTTCGGTCCTCCGCGACCTTTTACGGTCGCTTCAACCTGGCCATGGGTAGATCACTCAGTTTCGGGTCTACCGCCTGCGACTAAATCGCCCTATTAAGACTCGCTTTCGCTACGGCTCCGCGCCTCAAGACGCTTAGCCTGGCCGCAAACGGTAACTCGCCGGTTCATTATGCGAAAGGCACGCCGTCACCCGTTCCCCTTGCGGGGCATAGGGCTCCGACAACTTGTAAGTGCATGGTTTCAGGTGCTTTTGACTCCCCTAAAAGGGGTGCTTTTCATCGTTCAATCGCCCTACTGGTTCACTATCGGTCGTGATGGAGTACTTAGCCTTGGAGAGTGGGCTCCCCTGCTTCGCACGGAGTTCCACGGGTTCCGTGCTACTCTGGTACGCCAGCCGTAACGGAGGGCTTGCGGCGTCGCCTACGGGACTATCACCCTGTGTCGTGAGCCTTTCCAGACTCTTCGGCTACCGCTGCCTTTGTAACTCCTGACTGGCGCCCGCAACCCCGGGTCCGAAGACCCGGTTTGGGCTGGTCCGCTTTCGCTCGCCGCTACTGACGGAGTCTCGGTTGATTTCTTTTCCAACAGGTACTGAGATGTTTCAGTTCCCTGCGTTCGCTCCGGCCGGCCTATGCATTCAGCCGGCGGTGACGCCATCTGCTTGCGCAGTGGCGCCGGGTTTCCCCATTCGGACATCCCAGGATCAAAGCTCGTTTGACAGCTCCCCTGGGCTTATCGCAGCCTGCCACGTCCTTCATCGCCTCATCACGCCTAGACATCCACCATGCACCCTTAGTAGCTTGATCACATTCGTCGTTGGCCCGCGCAGCGGCCCGCGACCCCTGTGCCAAGCTCGCCTTGGCGCTCCCGAGATTTCGATGAAACTCTCGGTCTTGACTAACCCCTATGCACTTGTCAATGAGCCTCGCAACCCTCAACGGCTGTCGAGCCCATCTACTACGACTGGCCTTGATGGCCTGCTGGTCTTGCCTTGGGCCCTCAAGGCCGGAAGGACCCCTACTTGTACCTGCTGGCCCTTGGGCTATCAAGCATTTTATCGCCGGGCGACAAAAATTTCTTCACAAAATGCTAACTGCCTGCCATGCGATGGGTTACGCCAGCCCCGGCCGGCCCAGCCGGCCCAGGCGAGCCAACGTCCTGCCGGCCTACCCTGCGGCATGGAGACGACCGGGCTCGAACCGGCAACCCCCAGCTTGCAAAGCTGGTGCTCTCCCAATTGAGCTACGTCCCCGACGGTTCGCACCCACGGGGTCGCCCCCCGGGGCTCGCCCCGGCGGATGGCCGGCAATGGGCCCGGTTGGATTCGAACCAACGACCTCGCCCTTATCAGGGGCGCGCTCTGCCAACTGAGCTACGAGCCCGATTGCAGCCCGCTTACCCGCCGCCCCAGTGGCGCCCGTGGCTGCGAATGCGACGGCCCGAAGGCGCGCCGGTTCGCCTCTGGTTCTTGGTTATCTCAAAGATCGCGACAGCCCCGAGCGGGCCGTGGCCTGCAACGCAGAGAGTTTATCCTACGCAAAACAGGCGGTCAGTCAATATCTTCTCGGACCGTTCGGGCGCTTTCTTGAGCCCTCCCCGGCGCCCAGACCGGTGTCGGGGCTCGCCATCCTTGCCTTAGGCATAGGTAGCACCGCCCTGAGGCCAACTCGCCCGCCACCGAGCGGCGCTACTTCTTATAGAAACAGGGCTTGAGCACCGGGTGGCTTTCTTGGCCTCTAAGCCGCGGCTACAGCATCAGCGCAAAGGTGCGCACGTCCCGCGGCCGCCCGCCTTTACGGATCATTCCCACCGCAAGGCCCTCCGGCCGGAAGCCAGCCTTTTGCAGCAAGCTCATCGCCGGCAGGTTCTCGGCTAGGCATGCGGCCTCCACGCGAAGCAGGCCAAGCTCCCGGGCCTTGGCCAGCGCCGCCGTCACCAGGGCGTACCCCACGCCCTGGCGCTGACGGCTCTGCCGCACGCCGAATCCCAGGTCCGCGCAGTGCCGCCGGTGTGGCTCGCCGAAGACGTATATCCCCGACGTGCCAGCCACCTGCTGGCCATCCACCGCCCAGAACCGATGTCTTTGCCCGATGGCGGGCTTTTTGTCCTGGCGGAACGCCGCCAGCCTCTGCGGGCCGGTCATGCCCACGAAATCGGGCGCATCCTCGAAGTCCCACTCCAACTGGTCCGGCGATGCCAATAGTTCGAAGAACGAGAGAACCTGGGCGTCACTTGGCTCGAACTCCTCGATGTAGATGATCCCGACCATCTCCCCTGCCTCCCACATCCCCGGCCGCCTCAACGCCGCTTCTTTTTCTTCCTGGCCAGGCGTTCCTTCTTGGTCATCCGATGGGACCGCTGCTTGACCTTGAACCGCGGCGTCGCGCCGGTCAGGCTCATCTTGCCCACCTGCTGGGCAAAGCCCATCCGCTCCTTGGCGCCCATGCCGGCCATCTGTTTCATCACCCCCGCGGCCATGCCGAAGCTCTTGACCAGCCCCGACACGTCCTGCGGCTCGGCGCCGCTGCCCCGGGCGATTCGCCGCCGCCGCGACGCCTCGATGAGCGAGGGGTCCTCTCGCTCCGCCGGCGTCATCGACTGGATGACCGCCTCCATCCGCGCCATCTCGTCGTCGTCCACCTGCATGCCCTGAAGCTGCTGGCCCATGCCGGGGAGGAGCTTGAGGATGTCCTTGATCGGCCCGAGCTTGCGCATCTGGCGCATCTGGCCCAGGAAGTCGTCCAGACTCAAACGGCCCTTGGCCATCTTCTCCTGCATCTTGGCCTGCTCGGCGGCGCCGAACTCCCGCTGGGCCTTCTCCACCAGGCTCAGCACGTCGCCCATGCCCAGGATCCGCTGGGCCATGCGGTCCGGGTGGAACTCCTCCAGCCGGTCGAGCTTCTCGCCCACGCCGATGAACTTGATGGGCTTGCCCGTGACCTTCTTGACCGACAGCGCCGCCCCGCCGCGGGCATCGGAGTCGAACTTCGTCAGGATCACCCCGTCCAGCTCGAGCTTCTCGTTGAACGCCTTGGCCGAGTTGACGGCGTCCTGCCCGGTCATCGCGTCCACCACCAGGTAGATCTGGTGGGGGCTGACCGCCGAGGCGATGTCCTGGGCCTGCTTCATCATCTCCTCATCAATGTGAAGCCGCCCGGCCGTGTCCAGGATCACCACGTCCCGCTCGTTCTGGCGCGCCCATTCCACGGCCTGTCGCGCCACGCGAACGGGGTTGGTCTGCCCTTCCATGCGGAACACCGGCGTGTTCACCTGCTCGGCGACCACGGCCAATTGCTCCACGGCCGCGGGACGCTGAAGATCGCAGGCCGCCAGCACCGGGTGCTTTCCCTGGGCGGCGACGTACTTGGCCAGCTTGGCGCAGGTGGTGGTCTTGCCCGAGCCCTGGAGGCCAGCCATCATGATGATCGTGGGCGGCGGGCTGACGTAGTAGATCCGCGTGTCCACCGGCCCCATCAGCTCGACCAGCTCATCATGGACGATCTTGACCATGAGCTGGCCGGGGTGAAGGCTCTTGATGACCTCCTGCCCCAGGGCCTTGGCCACAATGTCGTCGCAGAAGTCACGGACCACCTGGTAGTTGACGTCGGCCTCCAGCAGGGCGGTCCGCACCTCGCGCATGGCCTCGCGGACGTTGTCCTCGCTGATCCGCCCCCGCCCGGACATCCTGCGGAAGACGTCGGTGAACTTATCTGTCAGGGCCTCGAACATGGCGCTCCGTCACTGGGTACAGCAAGCAGCCACGATACCAGACCGCCCCACCGACGCCAAGGGCCGCCGTAGAGGCTTCGGCAAGATGCCCCCCGGTGACTTGCACCTTGCCAGCGTGGATTTTGCTGCCGCATTTCCCTGAGCTGGCGCATTGGTAACAATAGAAGCGGCAGATATCAGGCCTGAAGGAGCCGCGGTGGCCCAGGAGCAGGAGCCGATTCCGGACGAATGGCTGGTGGCGGCGGCGCGGGAAGACCCGCAGGCGTTCTCACAGTTGTACCGTCGGCACTATGACCAGGTGTTCCGCCACTGCGTGCACCGGCTGTTCGACCGCACTGCCGCAGAGGACGTGACGGCGTCGGTGTTCCTCCGGGCGGTGCGGAACCTCCGGCAGTTCCAGGGCAACGGGCGGGACTTCCGCGGCTGGCTGTTCCGGATCACGACCAACGCGGTGAACGACCACCTGAGGCGGTCGCGGCGGCAGAAGCGCCTGCTGGAAGGTCTTGCCCGCAGCGCCGAGGGCGCCGCCGGGAAGGTCCCCGAGGCCCAGCGGCGGTCGGCCGACCTGCACGACGAGCGGATGGAGGCCGTCCGGCGGGTGATACTGCGGCTGAGGCCTGAGTATCAGACGGTGATAAGCCTGCGGTTTTTTGACGCCCTGTCGCCGACAGAGATGGCCGAGGTGCTGGGCATCAGCCCCGCCACGGTGCGGAGCCAGCTTTCGCGGGCGCTGGGGGCAATGCGGGAAGCAATGGTTGAGCGGGGCATGCTGACGCCCCAGGAGTCGCACGATGGACAATGAACGGGAATTCGAGGCATTGGCGGGGCTTCGGTTCGACGACGTCCCGGATCCACAACACCGGGACCGGCTGGAACGGGAGCTCCTGAACGAACTAACGAAAGGGAGACCATCCATGATGAAAGGAAGACAATCTATGAGGATCATCGGGAAGGTATTGACAACGCGCCGGCGGGCGGTCGCGGCGGCGGTGCTGGTCGCAGGTATTGGGCTGTTGCTGGGTCTGCTGAGCAGGTCGACCTCGCCAGCCTATGCCATTGAGCAGACCGTGGATGCCAACCGTTCCGTGCGGACCATCCATCTGTTGCACATGGGTGGAGAGGTGACGGAGGCTTGGGCCCAATTCGGTGAAAACGGCAAGCTGGAACTGCTCCGCGAGGAATTCCCGCAGACCCAGGACGGTCCCAAGGTTGTTGTGTGGCAAAGAGACAAGGCGGAAATCTGGTTCAAGCGGGGCCAGGGAGGTTTGCTTACGGTCCGGGAACCCAACAAGCTGGCGAGCATGTCTACGTCGTTTTTCGACCCCAAAGAGCGAATGGAGTCGTTGTATGAGGCTCAGAAGAATGGTCAGGCCACGGTCGAGACTGAGGAGCCTTCAGCTGAAGGCGATCCGATCAAAGTGACGGCGATGTGGCCGGCAAAGGGACTCAGGGAGACCTTCCTGGTGGATCCCGACAGCAAACTCCTCAAGCAGTGCCAGACCGACAGACTGGAAGGGGATGAATACGTGTGCGTCGCGCGGACGCAGTACTTGGACTACAACCGCCCGATTGATCCCTCCGTGTTCAAGCTGGACCTGCCCGCTGAAGTTCATCGCATAGACCAATACTCTCAAGATGTTGGCCTTGCCAAAAAGGGCCTCGGGGATGACGAGATCGCCGTCAAGCTCGCACGGGAGTTCTTCGAGGCGCTAATCGCCAAAGATCTGGCCGAGGCCGGAAGGTTATATGGAGGGGAACCGGAGGAATGGATGAAGGAACATTATGGCAACACGACTTACCTTCGGATCGTCTCCATTGAAAAGCCGACAACGCATCCGAATCCAGCTACCCAGGCTCTTCGTGTTCCCTGCCATATCGAGATCGAGATGAATGGCCAGAAGAAGGTCGTCGATTACTACCTGGACGTCAGAGAGGTCCAAGCGGGTCGCTGGGCCATATTCAATATTTGACCGATGATATTTCCGGGAGAGGACTTCCTGACAGAGGTCGGGAAGTCCTCTTCTTCCGGATTGACAGGCCGGCGGTGGTGGTCACCGGCTGCTCCAGAGGAGAGGCACACCCGGGTCGGCGTAAACCTCGATGTACCCGGAGGCCCTGGCGGTCGCGTTGACGATGCCACGTGGCGGGGTTCCTGCCAAAGGCATCTACACGTGTGATGAATACAGTTGACGGGCGATGATCCAGCCGACTAGGCTGCGGGCACATCCGGGAGGCGGGAACGAGGTTATACTATGGTCGCAGGAACGATTCCGTGGTGGAAGTTCACAGCTCTGGCGGTCGTGGCCTGCGCGCTGGCTTCCAACTCCATCGCGCCAGGCCGGTCATCCTCCCAGCCAAGCTCCCAGGGCGAGCCGGCAGCATCCTCCCGGCCCAGCTTCGAGGACGAGCCCGCCGCCCACGCCCTCTACGAGCAGATGATCGCCGCCCTCCGCGCCGCCCAAACGCTCCACTGGCGGTGCGACTACCAAGTCCGCGGAAAGGGGGACTGGACAAACCGCCGGTCTTACGAGGTTTGGTTGGCCAAGCCCAATTACTTCCGCGTGGACGCCCTGGACGAGAAGGGCGCGGGCCTGCGGGGCGTGCTGGTCGGCGACGGGAGCGATCTGTACATCTACTGGCCCAAGGGCAGGCCCAGATTCTATCCTTCCGACCCGGACGATCAGACCTACCGGGCAACCTGCACTAACGTGTACATGACCAAACCGGCCCCGCCGGGTGGGCACTCGATCGGCCACGAGGTCTGCTACATAGGCCTGTTCATGCCGATCCTGGACCCCAGCACGTTCCACGGCTACACCGACGGCCTGCAAGCCTACATTGACGGCGTCCGCGCCCTGCCGGCCGAGAAGGTCGGCGACCGGGAGTGCGACGTCATCGAAGTGAGCATCATGAAAGGCCAGCGGAGTTGGATCCTGTGGGTGGATCGAGAAGACCACCTGCCCCGCCGGCTGAGGCAGATCGTGCGGGTCAGCTACGACATCGTCCTGGACGAGAACTGGTCCGAAGTGACCGTCAACGGCGAGATCCCCCAGCGGATGTTCGCCTGGAAGCCGCCCGAGGGCTATCGGCCCTGGAAGCCCCCCGAACTTGACGATCTTCTGCTCAAGCCCGGGACCGAGGCGCCGGACTTTGAGCTGGCGGGCGCCGACGGCAAGACGATAAGGCTTTCGCAATACCGCGGCCAGGTGGTCCTGCTGTACATCTGGCGGGGCGGCTGACCCGTTTGTCGAGAGGAGATGAGGCATCTCCAACCCATTCAGGATCGTTACGCCGACCAGGGACTGGTTGTGCTGGGCATGAACGTCTCCGATGCCAGGGACATCGCCTTGGAGGAGCTGCGCAGGCAAGATGTCCGTTTCGCCAACGTCATCGACAGTTCCCAAGCGGCCCTGGACGTCGAGAAGAGCTACCGCGGCAGCGGCGTGCCGCTGAAGTACGCCATCGACCGCCAGGGAAGGGTCATCGACGCATGGTACGGCGGTGAGGAGAACTTCCATCGCACCCTGGGGGCGCTGCGGAAGGCTGGGATCAAGACGCAGCCGTCGGACAGCCATCCTGCCGGTGGCACTGAGCCGGCATCCGAGCCAGCGAACTAGCCGCCTCGGACCTTGTCAAGCGGCCAGTGGACGGGAGCCCGCACAGCCGCCAGCAAAGACGCCTCCGGGATTGGCCTGACGACGAGGTTCCACCGGCCCTGCGGTGGGCATGTCTAGCGGACCAGCCATCACGGGTGCCGACGGCCAGGCCGAAGACGGCGCAAGCAGGTGCACAGCACGGCACAAGTGTTTTGACTCCCCATGCGAGAAGGGGACGATTCCCGGCAGTTCCTGGCGCGGCCGCCGTTTGGGGGCCGCAGATGCACAGGCAGCCACAAGCACCTGAGAACCAAAGGCTTTTGCGTGTTTTGGCGACGATGCTCACACGCTGACTACTGCCGGGGGTGGGAGTCGAACCCACACGGGGGGTAAGCCCCACGGGATTTTGAATCCCGCGCGTCTGCCAATTCCGCCACTCCGGCCGGTGCGGCGTCTGAGCCTGATCCTAGGGCCTTTCCCGCGTGTTTACAAGGCGTTGCCGCGTGTTCCCCTGCCGTGCTCATGCGGGTGTCGCGGGCCAGGACGACCTTCTTGCCCGCCCCCAGCATCGCGGCGAACGCGCAGCCGAAGTCGCAGGCGACCTGCGGGGTCAGCGTCGCGCCGACCGTCCCCCGCACGCCCGAAACGCTCCCATCAGACGGTCCTGCCCTGCCATTAGACTATCCTCTTCTCCGGAAAACTAACGGGACCATGCGCGTTCATCAGAACCTCCCAGAGTTTCTTGCAGACCCCGAACAAACGTGTCGCATCCACTGTCTTGGGTTGGCCTTTGAAATGCAGCTCGTTTTGCTTATTTGTTCCGTAGCGGAATCCAGTGCCTGGATCAACCGCCTGCAGCTCGGACAGAGCCTCTCTCACGAACACCATGTCGTCACCCCAAGGATTCGGCAGACACTGCATGACCTGCACATCGAGTTTGTCAAGATTGTGTTCACTGGTTGGGGGCCTCGCATGGCAAGAATCATTCAGAATTGCCTTGAGGAGCAATTCCATTGTGTGCCTGAAGAGCAGCATCGCGGGGAAGAGGCGGAAAGTACCTCCGTGCGACTCTGGATGGGATTCGGGGGCGAAAATGTCGCGGAATGCGTTGTGGTACGTCACTGCGATAGAGAACCATCCTATGTCGAACTTCGTGAAGACCATATTGTCCGTGGACGACTCAGGAGGGAAGAAGCACTTCGCCATTCCATGCCCCTTTGCTACTGTTCGCTGTCGGCGTTGACCCCGGCGGGCTGATCAATCAGGCTGATCCGCAGCACGCGGCGGGTGTGCGGGGTGAGACGGACTCGCCGGTCGATCCGCAACGGCGCCAGGTAGATCAGGCCCAGGTCGTCCAGGATGCACACCACCTGCTGGCGCTGCTCGGGAGGCAGCTTCAGGTTGGTCAGGAAGTCGCTGACGCTGATGGACCCCGGCGCGCCCAGCGGCTCGAAGCGGTCGCCCGCCTGCCTGGTCCGGGCCAGCAGCGGCCCGCGAATCTGGTCGGCGTTGATCAACTCGGCGGCGGGGCTGAGGCCGCGGGCCTGTTCCAGATGCTCCGGGTTGAACAGCTCCAGGCTGGCGGTGATCCACCGGCCGTCACCCAGGGGGGTGTGTCCGGGGCACAGGAGCGTGACGGCCCGCGGGGCTGAGGGGACTGGAGGAGGCTTTTCGACTGTCATCTGGCCGTTGCGGCAGCGGGCCTGGAAGCCGCCCGGGAGGGTCATGGCGGACTCGGCGGGGCTGGCAGCCATGGCGTTGAGCTGGGCCAGGTGCTCGGCTGAGAGGCTCCGCAACGGCAGGCCGGCTTCCTCGATGGCGGCGCGGAGGGCATAGGTGCGGATGAGCGGCTCGGCCGCGGCCAGGACCGACCAGTCCAGCACGACGCGCTGAAGGGCGGCCTCGATGCGGGCCTCGGAAAGCAAGTCGCCAGCCAGCGCGGACAAATGGTTCTCGGCGCGCTGGGCGGCATCAGCCAGCCGGAGCACAGCTTCGTCCACGCGGGGGTTGAGCTTTTCGCGCA
>Ga0315289_10003862_pt1 | contig 22550 bp, 12 predicted proteins | sample YL17G11_40_MG_FD_203452 | JGI IMG/M metagenome (GOLD analysis project Ga0315289, IMG submission 203452) | Sediment microbial communities from Yellowstone Lake, YNP, Wyoming, USA - YL17G11_40 | ecosystem: Environmental > Aquatic > Freshwater > Lake > Sediment | place: USA: Wyoming | collected... | reverse complement strand
CCAAAGATATCTCTCTTACCGCGTAATAAGCTTCCGCGCGCAAAGCAGCGATAGCGTAGAACTCAGATTCCGTCTTGGGGGCTCGAATGACGAACCGCGAGGCATCAGCGGCCGGGAAAGAAGAAGACGCATTGCTGAACGGTGGGGCAACGGCCGATGAGATCACTCGTTCTCGCGGTCGTCGCAGGAGCGGCGGCGCCACAACGACGACGCATCTGCTGCTCGCACGAGACCAGGAGCAGCAGGTCACAGCAGCGGCACCTCTGCTGCTGCGCATTTTGGAAACGGACAGAGAGAAAGAAGGCAAGAGACGAAGAGCGTTTTTTTCCTCTTTGTCGTCGGGGCGGACGCCCCAAAAGTGCGACGAGAGCGTCGTTCTCTCTCTGCTCAAGTTTTCAGAGTAACACAGAATGGGGACACAAAGAAAAGAAAGAAGGAAACGACGAACAGAGAAGAGAAAAAAAAAACTGCCCGCTCCCACGCTTCGATAACCGACGACTCGTCCCCCTCCAAGCCTCTCCTCCTCCTTCCTCCTCCTCTCACTGCCCCGCAGCAGCAGCAAACTCCGCGGGCCTCTCCCCCCTCTTCTTCTTCCTGGGCAGAACGGACGAGAGCAGGCGCCGAACGGCGCCAAAGGGCCCGGGGCGAAGAGACGAGCGAGGGGAGGACAGGGGGGGCTCGGAGGCGGCGGGAGAGGGGGCGGCGGCGGGGGCGGACGAAGGGGTGTTGGCCGCCGTTGAGGCGCTCGCCGCCGCCGCCGGCGCCGCCGCCGCCGCCGCCGCAGCAGCAGCAGACGCAGCCGCAGCAGCCGCGGGCGTCGCCGGGGCGCTGCCGCCGCTGGTTGTGTTGCTATTGGTCGACAGGCGGGCCCGGGCGATGACAAGCGAGTCTGCCGAGCGCGCGACGTCCGAGGCAGCAGCAGCTGCGACGGGAGGAGCGGCGTCGCTGTTGTTGGTGTTCCGGAGGAAGGCGAGCTTGGGGAGCGGCATTTTTTCTAGTCAGAGTAACTCTGATTTTCTTCTTTCATTTTTCGCTCCTTCGGCGATCAAAGAAAAAAAAAAAAACGCAATGGAGGCGTTCGACCGCTTCGACTTTGACGCCTCCCCGGCCTGGAAGCGTTACCAGGAAGACTCGGTGTTGACCACGGACATCGACGCGCTCCTGCTCGCCAAGGCGAAGTGGTACAAGAAGAACGTCGCATTCGAGGACGAAGCGTTCGACGTCGATCTCGTGCGAAGGAAGATAAGCAGCAGGGGAGGAGGTGCGGCGACGGCGAGCGGAGGCTGCGGCGGCAGCAGCAGTAGGAGCGCCCCTGCTCCTCCTCCTCCTCCTCCTCCTCCTTCGCAGCCGAAGCCAACGACGCGGAAGACACCAGCTCCTCCCGCAGCAGCGTCAGAATCATCGAGGGGGAGGACGACACGCCCTCTCTCCGGCCTCTCCGCGCAGACGCTCCTCTCGTCCATCTCGTCGGCCTCGCCCGCCGCCGCCGCCGCGCTCGCTTCGCGCCTGGCGACGCTCGTCACCGGCCTCGCCTTCCTGCTCGCCTGCGCCTCGGCCTGGCTCTCGTTCTTCGGGCTCTCCTCTTCCAGGAAGCTCCCTGCGGACGATTTCTACTCCCCGCGCAGCAGCGCCGCCCCGGCCTCGGCGGCGGCGTTCAGGAGGTTCGCCCTCTCTGCGTCGGTCGCCCACCTCGCGGCCCTGCTCCAGCGGGTCGGCTCCCCGCCCGTCGCCGCTTTGTTTCGGGCGGGGGGCTTCAACCCGCAAGCGATGGGGCCCGTTCTGGCCTGGCTGCGGCGGGCCTCCGAGGCCCCAGACGCGGGCCTCCTCTTTTTCCTCGCGCTCTCGGCGTCGTCGCCGTCGGCCGCCGCGGCGGTGCCGTCGCTCGTCGCCGCGCTCTTCGCGCTGCTGGAGAGCAGCTCCGGAGCTATTCTCTTCCCGGGCCCCCTGCGCTCGCTCCTGGAGTCGAGAAAGCGGCCCGCGGCGCGCGCGGCCGCGGCCGCGGAGCTCGCGCAGGGGATGTGGCTCGTGCTCTCGACGGTGCTGGGCAGAGGGGGGGGCTTCCTCACCGCGATGGGGTTCTGGAGGACGTACGCCCCGATGAGGCTCCGCAGCGGCGGCGGCGGCGTCGGCTCGGGGAGTTCAGGCGGAGACTTCAGGGCCGCCGCGGTGGCGCTGGCCGGCGGGGCGGCGAGGGCGGCGAGGAAGGTTGGCGGAGGCGGCGGCAGGGTCGCCGCCTTCCTGGAGAGGCTCGAGGCGAGGCTCAGGTCGCAGCAGCACTCGGACTGAGGCGTATCTCTGCTTCTTCTTTCTTCTTGCGTTTCGCTCTCTCTCCTGAGAATGTAATGAGAATGTAATGAGAAAACCTACCGACGGAGATGACGCTCCCGGTTAGTTTACAGCTTGCAGCGGCGCTGAGAAGGGAAAAGTGGATCGAGAGACGGTACTGACGGAGTAGAAAAAAAGGGGCGAAATTTGCGGTTGAAATCAGACGAGCTTCACTTTCTTTTCTTTTCTCGCGGCCGGCGTTTTTCGCAGGCGAAAAAAAGCGAAGGGGGCTAAGAATTGTTTTTTTTTTCGGCACACCACAGCTTTCTCTCTCACTCAAGCCTTGGCCTCCTTGTCCTCGCGCTTGCGTGCTTGAGATGGCTCCGAAGCTGGCGACGCAGAGGAAGCGGCCAGCGCTAGCTAGTGGCAATGGAGGAGGAGGAGGCGGAGGAGGAGGAGCGGCAGCGACGACGACGGGAGCAGCAGCGGCGGCCGAAATTGCCGCCACTCCTTCGCTTCCTGGCTCCGATGCCGCCGCAGACGCCGTCCCTCCCAAGGACCGGTTCTGGTGCCCTCACCCTGGGTGCCGCCGCTCGTTCGCCGAGCTCTGGTGAGTGAGAAGAAAAAACAGCGGAGGCCGAGGCGGAGGCGGAGGCTGTTTCCCCCCTCTCTTCTTCCTTTCTCTAAGGACGTCACTCGTCGTCTCCGGTCGTCTCTCTCGCTGACCTTTTTTTCAATTTCCCCTCTTTTCGAACTCAATCGCAGGCGCCTGAAAGTGCATTACCGCGCCCCGCCGGACATCCGAGGCTCGGGGAAAGAGCGCGGCCACGGTACGGAGCTCCAGTACTGCCCTCGATGCGGGAAAGAGCTCAAGGCGGGCAAGCATCATGTCGGGTGCTTTGCCGGGCGGTCAGCGCCGCGGCAAGCGGCCAAGCGGTTTCGACTGGTGAGAAGAGTTTTATTTTATTTTAAATGCGCTTCGGCATCGGCCCTCGAGTGTCGAGACGGTCTCGTCGATCATCTGGGTTGATCGGAAGGAGGGAAGAGCTCGGAGGCGGTGGGAAGATGCGGTCGCGCTTTTTCTTCTTTCTTTCCTTCGTCAATCCCATCAAAAAAAGAAAAGCCGTCGCTCGCCACGTCGCCGTCGCATCCGATCGGAAACGGCATTTTGCTTCGCGCTTTCTCCTCGTGCGATGCTTCTTTGCGCCATTGACTTGCTCGATAGAGTAGAACTTGCGTGTTTCTATCCACTTGATGGGTTGGGGCCGCTTTTGAGTGAAAAAATTGGCCTTGCCGACAGCGGATGAATTCCGAGGCCAATGCCTTCGCTTTGCTCCTGGACTCTGCTGCCTGGAGATAGAACAAATTCGTTGGCCCTCTTCTCCTCCCCGCCGCTGCCCTCTCCACGTCGCGGATTCGGTCTTTTTTGACTTCTATGGAAGTGCGTCGATTTCGCAGTTGCCCCTGCGCTGCCAAAAAAGGCACCGAATCCCTCAGCGGAGCTGCACGCCGCCCGCGACTGATCGATGTCGAGGTCCAAACAAATTCCGACCAACAAAAAAACCCGACGGGGAAAAAAAGGGAAAACTCGACTCACCTCCTCTTCCTCTCTCCTCGACCACGAAACCAAACGAACCCGCAAAAAAAAACAGGCGCAGGGCACTTCCTCCATGGGCGACACCAAGGACAGCCCAGGAAAGAGCCCAGGCGGGGTGGTGAGCCGCAAGAAGAGCAACGGGGGCGGCGGCGGCGGCCCGTCCGCCTCGGCGGCCTCGGCGCACGGAGGCGGCGCGCCCCTCCAGCTGCAGCAGCAGCAGCAGCAGCACCACCACCTCCACCAGATCCCCGCGTCGCTGCTCCCGCCCTCGTTCCTGCCGCCCCCCTACCCGCATCACATGCAGCAGCAGCAGCAGCATCTGCCTCACGACGTCGTCAACATGGCGTCCGGCGGGGAGCACCTTCTGCCGCAGCAGCAGCACCTCGGCGGAGACCTCTCGTACCAGCACCCGCACTACCGCTCGCACCACGCGCACGCGCGGGCGCCGTCGCCGCCGCCGCTGCCCCCCGGGGAGGACGCCAGGCCGATGCACCTGCTCTTCGACTTCGGCCTCTTCGAGACGAACGACGCGCCCAGCCCGCCGCGCGCGGCCTCGGGCGACGGTGGCGCGGGAGGCGGCCCGAACGCGAACAAGCCGCTGCACACTGTCATGTCCAACGCGACGAGCAGCGGCGGCAACGGGCTCGGCGGCGGGGGAGGAATCGCAGAGACGGCGCAGGGAGGCGTCGACCCCAGCGCCGCCGCCGCCGCCGCCGCTGCCGCTGCCGCGGCCGCGGCCACAGCAGCAGCGCAGGCGCAGCAGCACGCCGCGGCGGGCCTCCCCTTTGTCGGCACCGGAGCCAACGGCGGCGGCGCCGGCCGCGTCGGCGGCGGCCACCACCTCCCCTTCGCGCCGGGGGCCCCGCCTCCTCCCGGCCACCTCTCCCACGACCACTTCCACGACGGCGACGACGACTACATCATGCAGATCATGTTTGGCGACTCGGGGGCGCACGTGCCGCGCCGCGTCACGGCCCACCTGCACACTTGGGACCCCGCGGCGGGAGGGCACGGAGGGGGGCACGGAGGGGTGCACGGGGGGGGGCACGGCGGCAGCGGAGGCGGCGCAAGCGCGGGCGAGTGGCACGACGGCGTCGGGGGCGTTCACCACCACGCGGGGGCGGCGGCCTTCGCGGCGGCCGCCGCGCCTGCTCCTCCTCCGCCGCCGCTGCCGCCCGTCGCCGTCGGCGGAGGCTTCCCGGCCGCCGCGCCGCCGCTCCTCGCGGCGGAGCTGGCGCCGCCGCTCGGAGGAGGCATCGGCGGCGGCGGGCTCCCGCCAGCAGCGGCTGCTCCCTCTGCTGCTGCTGCTGCTCCCGCAGTCGGAGGTGGGAAGGTCGGAGCAGCTCCAGCGGCAGCAGCGCCCGCGGCGGCGGCCCCCGTCGCCGTCGTCGGAGCCTCGGGCGCCGCCGCCCCGCGCGGCTCCCTCGACGCCCTCCTGGGCCTCGACGGTGCCTCGGCGGGAACGACGCGCGTCTCGCTGCACCGCCTGGCGGCGATTCACCCGGATTCCATCGCCGCGGCGCCGGCGGGGGCGCCCGCCGCGGCCGTGGGTGGCGGAGGGGGCGGAAGTGCGGCGGCGGTGGAAGCTGCAGCAGCAGCAGCGGCGGCGGCGGCGGCGGCAGCAGCAGCTGTTCCTGTCGTCCCCAACGGCGCGCCTCCTCCTCCACCACCGCCAGCGTGGGGACAGCAGCAGCAGCCTCTGACCGGGCTCTGAGAGAGAGAGAGGCAGAGAGGGAGAGATAAGGGGAAAAGAAACTCTCGTTGCCCTCCCCCTCTCTCGCGCTGCTGCTGCTCTCGCCTCTCTTCCTCTGCGACCACCTTCGACGAAACACTGGCGAAAGTTCCCTTTCCTCCATCGTCCCGCCAGCCAAAACAACCCGCACTCTCAACCATGTGACAACACCCATTCCAAAAACACTGCCTTTTCCATCTTTTCATCAAAAACGAAGCCAACATCACCTACCACCTTTCTTTTCCGAAACCTTTCAAAATAAAAAACAAGAAAACCATCACTTCCCCACCCACCTCGTCCCCCGTTTTTTTTTTGTTTCCTACTCTGTAGATCAATGACGCTCCTCCCTCGTCGCTCTTTCGAAATCAAAGAAAAAGGGAAAGCGTTGTTGTTTTCTTCTCTTACAAAAAAAAAACAAAAGCGACGGCGACGAAGACTTCTCTCACCCTGCTCTCTCTCTTTCCTCTCCCTCTCGCTCCCTCTCTCTCTCGTCGCCTCTCCTTCCTTCAAACCACGTTCTGACGCATCGGGTTGAGCACAACGGGCCTCTCCGGGCACGCCGAGCGCCCGCACGCGAGCGACCGGGCTTTCTCTTCGGCCTTCCACCGCGGTGAGAGCGTGGGCGGCGGCGCCTGCGGCGCCAGCCTCTTCGCCCCTTTGAACATCGCAAAAGCTGCACCTACCGCCGCGGCGACCACTGCGGCGACTTTGGGGGCGTCGATTGCAGCGGCGATGGAGGAGGGCGAGGGGGGAGGAGGAGGCATGCTGGCTCTGGGAGGGACGCGGGGAAACAAATAGAAGAAAAACGTTTGTGTGAGGCGTCAGCGACGACAAACTTCCTCTCTCCACCCCGACCAGCAACGTTTCCGCTTCTACTCTCTCTTTCTCTCTCTTGCCTCCGAATCTCAAGCTCCTCTCTTCTCTCTCTCTCTCTTTCTTTCTTCCGGTCAGCCAAAAATTGCTTAGATTTACAAAACGGCTCTCCCTGCCTCCTCCGCCCTCTCCTCCAACTTCCCTCCCTTACTCTCCTCCTCCTCCTCCTCCTCCTCCTCCTCCTCCTCCTAGCTGCTGCCGCCGTCGCTCTTCCGTTTCCCCCCTCGCCTTCTCCCTCTCAAAGTGCTCCCTGAGCGGCTCGGCGAACAGGTACCGGCCCGAGGCGACGCCGATCGATACCGCGATCAGGACGTGGAGCGGGCGACCGGCGCGCCAGGCGCGGGCGAGCGACATTCGAAAAAAAGGTCGAATGCGAGAGACTCGATGTCCCGCGAACGGAACGGAAAAACTGTGAGCATTGGGTCACAACCCGAGAAGGAAGGGAAAAAAAAAGGCGGAGAGCTCTCTCTCTCTCGTGCGCTCGCGCTCCTTGCTCTCTACTCTCTTCTCTCGCGGTGCATGGCTCTGCGCGCCCACGCGCCGTCGCCGCTCGCCGCCGCCGTTAAAGCTCCGTCAAGGGACTCGTCGCCGTCGCCGGCAACAGCGACGACGACATCTTCGGCGTCGGCGAGCATTGCAGCAGGCAGCAGTCGCCTCTCGTCTTCCTCTTTCACGTCGACTTCGGCGCCGCCGCCAGTTCTTTCGTTCGATCGTCGCCGCCGTCGACCAGCAGCAGCCACGACCATGCGCAGAGCGATCACGGGGAGGCTGCTCGCAGAGGGCGTGCGGTGAGTCGATGTTGGTCTATTTTTTCGACGTCAGAAAGACGAAAGCATCGGCTTGCCTGACGTCTTGAGTTTGGCGGCAAAAGTTTCGATGCGCCGGGCTCGACTACTGCGAGCGGTCTCTTGCTGTTTTTGAATACGCGGCACGATCCTAGATGGACGCATGCGGGCTCCTCGAGCCAAGGAAACCGATTTCGGATCGGTTTGGGGGAGCAAAGCAGCGACACATGAAAGCAAAGAGGGCTCGAACTGAAGCGCGCCTCGTTCTTTTGCTCACTTTATCTCGACCCTCGACCTCGACCTCGACCTCGACCTCGCCACCCCCCCCCCCCCCCAAAAAAAAGGAGCTTCGCGCTCTCCTCGCCGTCGCGGTCCACGACTCTGGCAGGCCCGTCTTCGTCGTCATCGTCGTCGTCGTCTTCGTCGTCTTCAACGAGGCTGGGACCGCTCTTCTCCTCCCCGCTTTCGTCGTTCGCGGCCCGAGGAGGGAGTGGAGGCGTTTCTTCTTCTTCTCCCTCTTCCTCGGGCTCTGCTTCCTCCTCGCGCCGCCGCTCGGCGCTCGGCAGCAGCACCAGCAGCGGCGGCAACAACGCCGCCGCGACCGACGCCGAGGTCTGGAGGGCCAGGCGCGCGCAGCTCGAGGAGCAACGCAGGAAGAACGCGACGAAGGCGGCGTCGGCGACCCTGAGCGGCGCGCCGTCTCCGTCTGCGGCCTCTTTCTCCTCGTCAAACAACGCCGTCGCCGCGCCTTCGTCTCCTCCTCCTGCAGCTCCGTCGTCGACCAAATTCTTCTCGTCATTCCAGCAGGAGGGCTTCTCTGCGGCGGCGGCCCCGAGCGGCACCGCCTCCAGCAGCAGTAGCGGCAGCAGCAGCAACGAGATCTCCGCTTCTTTCGCTGGGGCGGGACGGAGCTTTTCCGCCGAGACGGCGTCGTCGGCGGCAGCAGAGGCGGCAACCGCAGAGGCGGCAACAGCGAGCGAGGCCGAGGCTTCGTCGTTGTCGTCGTCGTCGTCGTCGCCTTCTCTCGCGTCTTCTTCCTCCGCTGCCCCTGCCCCTGCCTCTGCTCCTGCTCAAAAGGCCAAGGGGCGGCCGAAGAAAGATTCTGCTGCTGCTGCTGCTCCCGAAGCCGCCTTCTCTCCTGATTTTGACGTCGAGTCCGGCGTCGAGGCAGTGGCGCCGAAGAAAAAGACGGCAGCGACGCGAACAAAGGCGATGGCCTCGCCAACCCTAAAGAGGGCCTCGAAAAAGGCCGCCGCCGCCGCCGCAGCCGAGTCCAACCCCCTGACCGCAGCGGACTCCCCCCTCCGCGCCCTCCTGTCCCGCGCGCCGCCGGCCCCCGCGCCGGCGGAGGGCCCGCCGCCGCCGCCGGACGTCCACGTCGTCGAGTCCCTCGCGGAGGCCCGCCGCGTCGCGGGCCACCTGCTCTCCGTCGCGCGGAGCCGGCGGGCGGGGGGGGAGCCGCGGGTCTGGGCCTGCGACACGGAGGTGGCCAAGATCGACATCACCAAGGAGAGCCCCTGCGGCCACGGCAGGGTGATCTGCTTCACCGCGTACGGAGGCGAGGACGTCGACTTTGCTCTCCCGCCGCCCGCGAAGTCTGCCGCGGGGCCTGCTGCGCTGAAGAAGAGCAGCCTGTTTGTCGACACGCTCCTGACCCGCGGCGCCGACTCTCTGCGCTCGCCCGAGGAGGAAGCCGAGGACGCCGCCGCGGAGGCGGCCAGGGCCGTCTACTCGACCTCGGCGCCGCTGGCTGCTGCTGCGCCTTCGGCGGAGGCGCCTTCGGCGGAGGCGGCTCCTCTTCTCTCTGCGGCCGGCGGCGAGGGCGGCGTCGGCTGCGTCGAGGTCTCTTCCTTTTCCCCCTCGACCTCGACGCCAGCTCCCACCCCCTTCGACCCCTCCGACTTTCCGGAGAGCGTCAACGCCTCGGCCCTCGCCGCGGCCGGCCTCGCCCGCGCCTCTGCCCTCGCGGCCCGCCGCCGCCGCGACGCCGCCGCCGCCGCCGAGGCCGAGCAGGTCCTCGCCCTCTTCGCGCCGTTCTTCGAGGACGCCTCCGTCCCGAAGATCTGGCACAACTACTCGTTCGACCGGCACGTGCTGGGCAACCACGGCATCGACGCGAAGGGGTTCGGGGGCGACACCATGCACATGGCGCGGCTGCTGGACTCGGCGCGCGGGCGCGTCAAGGGGAAGGGGTACAGCCTCGAGTCGCTGTCGAACGACCGGGCGATCATGGGGCCGCTGTGGGAGAAGGCGCAGGACAACCTCCATCACGACGACGACGCCCCCGCTGCCGCCCTCCTCGGCGACTCCAAAAGGGGCCCGAAGAAGGCGATCTCCCCCGCCGACGCTGCCGCGGCCGCCGCCGCCGCGGCTGCCGCCCCCTCGGGCGACGACTCGGTCACGCGGTCCAAGACGTCGATGAAGGCGCTCTTCGGCGCGCGCAAGCTGAAAAAGGACGGCACCCCGGGGAAGGTCGTCGTGCTTCCCCCCGTCGAGGAGCTTCAGGGGAGCCCGGCGAGCCGCGGCAAGTGGATCCGCTACGCGTCGCTCGACGCGCGGTGCACCTACTGGCTCGGGCGCGCCCTGGAGGGCAGGCTCCGCGCCGTGCCGTGCTCGCCCGACGCCGCGATCCGCGACGCCACCGGCTTCGGCGCGCCCATCGCGCACCCCGAGCGCGGCGGCGCCTCCGCGCCGCGCCCGTTCACGATGTGGGACCTCTACCGCCACACGTGGCTCCCCTTCGGCGAGCTCCTGACGGACATGGAGGCCGAGGGCCTGCTGGTCGACCGCGGGCACCTGGCCGGCGCCGAGCGCGCCGCGGCGGCCGACCGCGCCGCGGCGGTCGCGCGCTTCCGAGCCTGGGCCGCCGCGCGCGTGCCCGGCGCCGCCTTCATGAACGTGTGCTCCGGCCCGCAGATCCGGCAGCTGCTGTTCTCGGGCGCGCTGAGGGAGGACCTCTCCGGGCGCGGCGGGTGGGACCCGGAGGCGCGCGAGGTCGTGCGGGAGGCGGTGGCGGCGGAGGAGGCGGCGATGCGGCGCGAGGAGCGGGCGAGGGGGGCGGGCGCCGCTGCCCTCGCCGCCGGGGGGGGCGGCGGAGACCCTCCCTCCGGGATCCCCCCCGGGGTCGTCTTCGCCTCCCCCGCCTGCGCCGCCTCCTACCCGGACCTCCCGGCGGGGCTGACGCCCGTCGACGCCCACCTCGCCCCGGACGACGGCGCGTCCGGCTCGGACGGCGACGGAGGCCCGGGGGGCACGGAGAGGCCGAAGCTGCTCGAGCTCTCGAGAGTCTTCAAGGCCCCCAACGAGGCCGGGCTCGTCGAGCCCTCCTCCGAGCCGGGCAAGCCGCCCAAGAAGCCGCGGAAGACCATCGACATCCGCCTGCACGGGCTCTGGGGCCGCGCGCGCCCCTCGCCGCTGCAGCCGCCGGCGTTCACGCCGAGCGGGTGGCCGGCGGTCTCGACGCCCGTGCTCCGCGCGCTGTCGGGCGAGCCGGGCGCGGCGCTGCGCGCGCTGGCGGCGCTCGACGGCGGGGACGGGGCCGCCGCGGCGCTGCCGCCCCCCGTGGCGGAGGGCGCCGACGAGGCCGCGGCGAGGGCGCTGCTCGGGAGCGGCGACGAGCTGTTCGCGACGGCCGACGACGACAACGGCGCCCCCGCCCCGCCGCCGGCGCCGCCTCAGCCCTCGCCGCCCCCTCCCGGCGAAGTCTCCCCGGCGCCCAAGGGCGTCGGCACCCTCTACTCGGCCTTCGGCGGGGGCCGCGAGGGGCTCGAGGCCTCGGCGGCCGTCGACTCCCTCTGCGAGCTCGCCGCGATCGACACGCTGCTCTCGGCCTTCATCGTGCCGCTGCAGGGCCCGACGGCCGCGACGCGCGTCGACCGGCGGGACCCGACCTCGCCGCTGGGGCGCATCCACTGCTCGCTCAACATCAACACCGAGACCGGGCGACTGTCTGCCCGCAGGCCCAACCTGCAGAACCAGCCGGCGCTCGAGAAGGACCGCTACGGCGTCCGCCGCGCCTTCAGGGCCTCCCCGGGCAAGACGCTGATCGTCGCCGACTACGGGCAGCTCGAGCTGCGGCTGCTCGCGCACATGGCAGGCTGCGAGTCGATGATCCGGGCCTTCGAGGCCGGGGGCGACTTCCACTCGCGCACAGCGCTGGGGATGTACGACTACATCCGCAGCGAGGTCGACGCCGGCCTCTGCGCGCTGGAGGCGGGGGACGGGGGCAGGGAGAGGGACGTGCCGCTGATCAAGGACCGCTACGCGTCCGAGCGCCGGAGGGCCAAGGTCCTGAACTTCTCGATCGCCTACGGCAAGACCGCGCACGGCCTGTCCCGCGACTGGGGCGTCTCCCTGGAGGAGGCGCAGGAGACCGTGGACAGGTGGTACGGCGACCGGCCCGAGGTGCGCGAGTGGCAGGTCGCGATGCGGCACGAGGCGGTGTCCTCGGGCCGCGTCCGCACGCTGCTGGGGCGCACGCGCTCGCTGCCCGAGGCCGCGTCGCGCGTGCCCTCGCTGCGCAGCCACGCGCTCCGCGCCGCGATCAACACGCCGATCCAGGGCTCCGCCGCCGACGTCGCCACGGTCGCCATGCTCTCGATCGCGCGCGACCCGTGGCTGGCCGAGCGCGGCTGGAAGCTCCTCCTGCAGGTCCACGACGAGGTGATCCTCGAGGGACCGCGCGAGTCGGCCGACGAGGCGACGGCGCGGGTGGTCGGGCTGATGGAGCGCCCCTTCTGGGGCACCAACCCGCTGCGGGTGGAGCTGGCAGTGGACGCCAAGCACGCAGACAACTGGTACGAGGCGAAGTAGGTTTATTGATTCGATTTCTCGATTCAATTTTTAGAGAGAGAGAGAGAGAGAGAGAGAGAGAAGAAGAAGAGAATTTTTCGAAGAGAACGGTGTAGCAATCAAAACAAACGTTCTCCTTTTTTACAACCCCGCTGCCGCGTGCGGCGGTGCCCCGAGGTGCGAAAACGCCGCCGTCTGCTCGAACACGTGCGCCGCCCTGACCGCCGCGACCTCCCCCTCGAGCCCCGCCCTGCCGATGATCTGGAGCCCCACCGGGAGCAGGAGCGGCCCCTTCCCTCCCCCCGCCCCTGCCCCCCGCTCCTCGCCCCCCTCCGCGGGGGCGAAGCCGCAGGGCACGCAGACCCCGGGGAGGCCCGCCAGGTTGAGCGTGACCGTCATGACGTCGCCCAGGTACATCTGCAGGGGGTCCCTGTCCTCTGCGGCCGAGGAGGAGGAGGAGGGGGGGGCGAGCGCGGGGGCTACCGTGGGAGCGACGGGCGCGACGAGCACGTCAAAGCCTCCTCCTCCGCCGCCACCGCCGCCTTCCTCTTTCGAGGAGAGCGCGCGGGACATCTGCCTGCGCACGAGCGACCGCACCCTCTGTGCGCGCGCGTAGTAGGCGTCCACGTAGCCCGCAGAGAGCGCGTACGTGCCCATCAGGATGCGCCTCTTCACCTCGGGGCCGAACCCGGCGCGGCGCGCCGCGGCCATCACCTCGGCGACGGTGTCGGAACCGTCCTCTCGGCCCCCCCCTCCGCCCTCGCCGCTGCTTCCCCTCCTCTCCCCGAACCGGATCGAATCGTAGCGCGCCAGGTTGCTGCTGGCCTCGGCCGTGGCGATGACGTAATAGGCGGGTAGCGCGACCGAGGCCGAGGGCAGGCGCGCGAGGCCGACCTCGGCCCCCAGGGCCTCGAAGTGGGCGACGGCGGCGCTGAAGGCCGAGGAGACGCCCGGAGAGAGTCCGGAGGCGTCCGCCGCCTCCGCGATGACCCCGACGCGGAGGCCTCGGAGGGGCTTCGAGTCCGAGAGGGAAGCGATCGGGACGCAGGCGTCAGAAAGAGGGAACAGAGATGATGACGACGACGACGACGACTCTCCGCCTCTTCTGTCGTTGCTCGTCGCATCAAAGCGGCATTTCCCGGCGACGACGTCCAGCAGCAGCGCCGCGTCCTCGACGCAACCCGCCAGCGGTCCCACGCAGTCGAGGCTCGACCCGTAGGCGAGCAGCCCGTGCCTGGATACGCTGCCGTACGAGGGCTTGATGCCAACGACGCCGCAATAGGAGGCCGGCTGGCGGATAGAGCCGCCCGTGTCGGAGCCCAGGGCCGCGGGCACCTGCCTCGCGCTCACGGCCGCGGCTGAGCCGCCGGAGGAGCCCCCGGGGACCCGGGACAGGTCCCAGGGGTTGCGCGTCGATGGCTGGTGGAAGGACGACTCGGTCGTCGACCCCATCGCGAACTCGTCGCAGTTGGCCTTGCCGGCGACGACGGCGCCGGCGGCGCGGGCGCGGGCAACGGCGGTGGCGTCGAAGTTTGGGACGTGCTTTCGCAGCAGGGCGGATCCCGCGGTCGTTCTGAGACCTTTTGTGGCGAGCGTGTCCTTGACCGCGAGGGGCACGCCCAGGAGGGGGAAGTTTGACGACGAGGAAACGGAACCCGAAGCGAGCTGCTCGTCGAGCGCCGCCGCCGCCGCCTTGGCCCCCTTGGCGTCGACGGTGACGAAGGAGCGGACCCACGGCTCCGCTTCTGCGATCCTCGAGAGCCACTCCTCGGTGACGGAGAGGGCCGAGCGCTCCCTGGAGAGCACGGAGCGGGAGAGCTCCCGAAGGACGGCGCGGGGAGCAGCCGAGGAGGAAGAAGAGGGCGCGGCGGCGGCGGCGGACGAAGAAGCGGCGGAAGCGGCAGCGGCGGCTGTTGCCCTCGCGGCCGACGCGGCGATGGCTCGGCGCGCCATCCTATTTGGATTTGTTTTTTGTTTCGTTCGTTCCCTCGCGATTAAGCGTAAAACGTCTCTCTCTGTGGACACAAGCCGAAATCAGCGCGCGCAGCTAAGCAGGAAAGCGAGCGAAAACGGGGGCGAAATGCTCATGTTAAGTTGACGGATGCTAGCCATGTGCTCCGTCTTCTTACCTTTTCCTTCCAACGCTCCTTGCTTTGCTAGGACTCCCGTTGCGAGCGAAGGCGGTCGAAGAGGAGCAGCTCTTGTACAGAGCTCCCACTTGCATCTCGCGGGAGGCGGAAGCGAGAGAGAGAGAGAGAGAGAGAGAGAGAGAGAAGGAGAAGGAGAACAAAGAAGGCGAGAGCGATTGCACGTCGTCGTCAAAGGAAAAAAAAGGAGAGTAAACAACATTTTTTCTTCAAAAGTTTTGATTATTCTACAAGGCCAGGACACAAAAGCAGCAGCAGCAACAACATCAGCAGTCGGCAGCGCCGCACATGTATTTGCTACAACGACGGGACAAAGCGCGCGCGCGCGAGAGAGAGAGAGACAGCAGTTTCTCTTCATCTATCAGAGAAAACCAAAGACTTGTCAGTTTGACGCCCGGGGAGGGAAGTGCAGGAACTTGCCATCTGTCGTCGACTGCCCGAGGTCCTGCTGCCCCATCGCCCTCGCGGCGTTGTCCGCCGCCGCGGCGAGGGCGGCCACGCCCAGGGCCGAGCCGCCGTCGGGAGAGGTGAGACTGACGAGGGGCAGCGAAGGAGAGGAGGAAGGAGAGTAGGAGGAAGAGAAAGAGGAAGGACCGAGGCTCGCAGCCTCGAGCGTCTCGGCCAGCGCACGGCGGAGCTCGTCGGCGAAGAGCCCGCCGCGGCGGAGCATCGCGCCCTCAACTGCGACGATCGTCCTCTTCTGCCGAGGAGGACACAGCGAGGGCGACAAAGGAGAATCCGGCAGCGGAGAGGAGGGCGCCGTCGAGGAGGAAGCGCCGCCGCTGCTCGTCTCCTCTCGGTGGATCAGCACCCCGGCGACCCCGGCGGCCGTGAGCCTCGCCGAGCGCCGCAGCAGCGCCGAGCACGCGTCCCGGCACTGCACTCTCGCTTCGCGGTTGCCCTCCAGGAGCCGCAGGAACCGCCTCCGAGAGCGGCAGTCGCCTTCCGGGACAAAGGCCGCGGCGAGCTCCTCGGCGGCGAACCTGGCGTCAGCGGAGCAGTCGGCGGCGACACGCGCGACGGCTATGGCGTCGAGCGAGCCCGGCTCGCGCCACAGCGGCGGGGCATGGGCCTCTCCCCGCCCTCCCTCCTCGTCTTCTTCTTGTTGTCCCCCCGCAGAAGAATCGAGAAACCAGCCCCCAACATCCCCGAGCCGCACCAGCAGGCGCCTCGCGGCCTCTCCCAGCCACAGCGGCGCGGTCAGCGCCTCGAAGACGTGGGCCGGGGCGCCGTCGTCGCCGCCGCTCTGGATCCCGGCGGCGTCGTCGGGCAGGGCGGGCAGCAGCGCGTCGTCAAAGGCGGGCCACTCGACGCTCACGACAACCTCTGGGGAGCGAGGGCACCAGCCTCGTTCTTTGAGGGCCTCGGCGTCGCACTGCTTCGTGACGTTGGAGAGGGACCTGTTCATTCGTTTCGAGAGAAACGAAAGCGGGAAGAAGGTGAAAAAATGAGTTTTTTTTGTCGAAAGAGGAGAAAAACCTCTCTCCGGGCGGAAGACCCGGAGGCAAAAAAGGAAAATCGAAAGAAAAAAAAGACTCACTCGACGTAGGCCGCGTTCGTGCCCTGGTGCAGCACCAGGCTCATCGCCGCGTCCCCGCCGTCCTCGTAGCGCGCCGCGGCGAGCGTGGCCACGGTGTCATTCGCCAAAGCCGCGACGACGAGGGGGGGAGGGGAGGGGTCGCCGATGCCGAGGAGCGTCGCCCCTCGCCCTCCCCGCCCTCCTTCTCCTGCTCCTGCTCCTGCTCCTGCTCCTGCTCCTGCTCCCCCCCGCTCCCTCGCGGCGACCCTCCTCGCCGCGGCCTCCAGGCACGCCGACGGCTCGCACCCGACCCCGCCCTCGCAGGAGAACCCTTTGGCCCACCGCAAGAGCGTGCCGCGCGAAGGCTTGTCGGGGTGCTCCGCCTGGGAGATCGGGAACGAGAAGCAGAGGCCGAAGACGGGAGGGCCCCTCAGCGCGGCGTCCCAGCCGACGCGGCGCGCGAAGTCCAGCGCGCGCTCGGCCAGGAAGTCGAACAGCTCGTCCGCGTGCGCCGAGCGCAGGCGAGCGGGAACCGCGACTTCCTCGAGGTCGAGAGCGGAAATGCCGTGCCTCTTCTCTTCGGAAAAGCGCACGAACAGCAGGCGCAGCGTGGGGCCGCCGCCGAAGTCAAGCGCGAAGTACTCGCCGCGCTCGTGGCCGTCGGGGAGGGAGTCGGTCGCCGTCGGGAGCATGAGCAAGGGGCCGCCGCCCTCACAGCTGGCCAGGCCAGCGGCCATGCTCGAGGCCATCGAGAGGGCGATGGCGGCGAGCTGTGGCGGAGGGAGCGAGACGTGGCTGATGACCTGTTTTTGAGAAGTGGAGGGGGAAGAACGATTTTTTTGTTCAGGTCGTCGAGAGAGCGGGTGCTTGTCGTCGACGACTAGGTTGCATCTATGCTCGACGATGCTTTCTCGACAAAAGCGCAGCCCCCCCCCCAAAAAAACCCCAAACCCTGCCGCTTCTTCTTCCTCTTACCTGGTCAAGGGCCTCCCTCGAGGATGCCCCCTCGACGGGCTTGATGAGCGAGGCCATCGACAGCGAGGAGCGGCGCAGCCCGCGTACGGAGGTAGAGACCGTCGTCGTCGTCAACGCAACGGGCGCCCGGCCGATGCTCGTCTTTGGAGATTGGAACGCCGAGAAGGCCGGCAGCGCGGGGAGGGTCGTCGCCGCTTCCTCTGTCGACGAGGCCGAGAGACGGAAAGAGGCGCTTTGCCGGACGGGAGAGGGGCGGCGCGCGGAGGAGGTTCCCAACAGGGCCGAGCCGGCGGGCCGGGCGAGTGTCGGCATTTGGGACGTCGGGGTTTATTATTTTTTGATGAAGAGAAGTGCAAGGAAAGGAAAAAAATCTTTTTTTTTTACTCGGATCCTCAACCCCCTCGCAAAACTCTCCCCCCCTCTCTCTCGTGCCCTTCTCTCTCGCTTCAATCCACCTGCGGGAACCCGCCGCCCCCCGCCCAGCCACCTCCGAGAGCGCCCGCCCCTCTCGAGGGGCTCCTCCGCATCGGCGAGCCGACGACGCTCCCGCTCCTGCTGCTCCCGCCGCTCCCCGCGAGCCCGACGCTGCCGGCGCGGGACTTCGCCGAGGAGAACGAGGCCGACGACCCCTCCGAGTTGGCCGAGAAGTATCCCGACTCCTCGGCCTCGGCGTCGCCGCCGCTCCCGTCGCTGTTTCTGTTCTTTTGGCCCGGGAAAGGAGATGGAGATCGCTGGAGCGAGGAGAGGCCGGCTCCCCCCGAAAACCCGCCAAAGGGCGCGCCCCAGGCTCCCAGCGGATGCTGCTGCCCCTGATGCTGCTGCTGGGCGAGAGCCGCGGACAGGGCGGGGAACGCAGATCGAGAGCCGCTCCCGACGATGGCGAGAGGCGGGGAAGACCTCGTGTGGTCAGGAGGCGGCGACGACGAAGAAGAGGGAACCGGCATCGCTGCTGTCATCGTCGGAGGCGACAGGGAGCGGCGCTGCTGCAGAGGCGCGGCGACGACCGCGTCCTCCGCCTCTCCTCCGCCGTCGCCGGAAGAGAAGAGAGAACCTGGAAGCATCGCGTCGTCGCCTTCATCTTCCTCCTCCTCCTCCTCCTCATCATCATCTTCAGCAGAAGCGGAAGCAGGAACAGCGGCGGGCCTCACAGAGACGACAGCGGCCTTCTGCTCCCAGACCTGCAGCGAGGGGCCGACGCGGAACGCCGCGGCGGTCAGCGCCGAGCGCCACGCTCCCGAGGCCCGGACCGTGGGGGTCGGCGCCTCCTCGTCGTCGTTCCCGGTGGCTGCCCCCCTGCGCAGCGCGAAAGCCCCGCGGGCGCTGAGCTCCGCCTGGACCTCTGCGAGCGAGGGCAGCGGGCTCGGGCCGGCGTTCCTCTCCCCCGAGCCTCCGCCGCTGCCGCCGCTGCCGAAGGCGCCGTCGGCGTGGTGGAGCATCCTCGCGCGGGAGGCCGGGGTCGCCAGAGGGGCCGCCGGGGCCACGAGAGAGAACTCGGCGCCGACGTCCCGGATGGCTTCGACGGCGGCGGCTTCGTCCGCGTCGCTGTCGATCTTCTTCTTCGTCGCTCCAGCGGCGTCGTCGCCGCCGTTCGCTGCCATCGTCTTTTTCTCTTCCTCCTCGCGCCAGGGCATGCTTAGCCTCCTGTTCTTCCCCTTTTTGCCGCTTTTCTTTCCTCCTCCTCCTTTGCCTGGGGAAGGGCTCGGGGATGCGCTTGGGGAGGCAGAAAGTCCGGCGGCGGACGCGGCGGGAGAAGCGAACGCTGCGGCTCCAGCAGCGCTCCCACTGCCCGCGCTGAGCGCGGCGGCGACGAAGGCGGCCCCTCGTTGCGCCACCGCGGCCTTCTTCGCTGCCTTCTTCGACTTCTTGCTCCTCGACGCTTTAGCCTCGGCCTTGGTCGGCGGGGAAGGGGAGGCGGCGGCGTCGCTTTCGGAAGAGTCTGCTGCGGCTGCGGCGAAAGAGGCTCTTTTCTCTTTGCCCTTGCCTTTGGGGGACGGCGCCGGGGAAGAAGCGACGGCAGGAGAGGGCGATGCCGCTTCGTCCTCGTCTTCCTCTTCTTTTTCGCTTCCTCCCTCCTCGGCTGCCTCATCCTCGAGCAGAGCAAAGGGTGAAGCCACCAGAGATGCGACAGGGGAGGAGGAGCCCTGCTCTTCTTCCTCGTCGGTCGCTGCCTCCTCCTCTCCTTCTCCTTCTTCGTCCACCGGCGACGGCGCCTCAGCTGACTTCTCCTCCTTCTTCCTCCCTCCAAAGGCGAGGGAGGACACCCCGTCGACAGACCTCCGCACGCCGTCGAGCGACGCCCTGAGCGGCGAGGCTGCCGCGGCGGCTGCGAGCCTTCCCAGGTTTCCCGCGAGGTTCATGAGCCTCGCGGAGGGGGACTGCGGCGGAGGCGCCGCCGACGCCGCCACCGCCGCCGACGCTGTGGGAGGGGAGCAGGGGGTCGAGCGGGCCGTGGCGAAGATCGGCTCTTCTGCTTCTTCCTCTCGTCCGCCTGGCGTTGTCGCTGGCCACTCGGTGGCGGGGAAAGGGGAGCTGCGCGAGGGAGACCAGGACGCGCGCGAGACGGCGGCGGCGCGGTCGAGGGCGTCGGCGCCGTTTTCGTTTTCGCGGCGCCGCGGCGGAGGGGAAGGGGCACCCGCTGCGATGACGGTTTCCTCGTCGTCGTCGTCACCGCCGCCGCCAAGGACGAGGGACGACGAGTGGGAGGCTGCTGCCGTGGCCATCCAGGCCGTGGGGAGAGAGGGCCTCGAGGCCTGCGGTGGGGACGGCAGAGGAGGGGAGGAGCGGCGGCTGCCGCTCCTCGTCGCTTCCGCCGCCGCGGCGGCCGCGAGCGCCGCGGCGAGCTCTGCGGCCAGGCCTCCGCCGCCGGCGCCGGCGCTCGAGCGGAGGCTCGTCCGGAGCGGCGACTGCGACAGGCGCATCGTGGCGGTGGACTCCGGGTGCTCCTCCTCCCCGGCCTCCATTTCTTCCTCGGCCGCCTCCCCTTGGATGCCGAAGAGGTCGTCGACGAGAGAGGAGACCGAGGCGTCGACGGCGGCGGAGGTCGAAGAAGCGGCTCGGCCTTCTTCTCCCCGTTCCTGCCCCTCTTCTTCCTCTGCGTCGAGGGCCGCAAAGGCCGCCGTCGCCGCGGCCACGAGGGCGTCCTCTCCGTCACCTTCTTCTTCGCCTTCTGATTCTTCTCCCTGTCTTTGACGAAAATCGGCGACAGCCGCCGCAGCGACAGGGGTCGGAGACGAGGAGGGCGGGCCGCCAGGGGAAGAGAGGCGGGCAGAGGCCGAGGCCGCGGCCGCGGCGGCAGAGGCCGCGGCGGCCGCGGAGGAGACGACGGCGGAGGCCGAGGCGACCGCAGCCGCGCAGAGCGCGCTGCCGGCCGCCGCAGAGACCCTGCGCATGAGGCTGCCCCCCCCTAAGCCGCCGGCTGCGGGCGAAGGGGGGGTCGAGCGAGGGTGGAGTGGGGGCTTGGCCGCCGCTGCGGCCGCCGCCGCTGCTGCCGTCGTCGTCGGAGGGGGCGCGGCGGGGCCCTCGTCCTCCCCGCCGACACCGCCGTCGCAGACTCCGAGGTTGGCCATCGTGTCCGCGAGGGCGTCCAGGAGGAGCGCGGGAGGGCGGGAGGGGCGAGAGACAGGGATCGGAGCCTCAGCTTCTTCGGGCTCCTCCTCGAGGGCCGCCGCCGTCACCGCCGCCGCCGCCACCGTCGCTGCCGCTGCCGTGCCCGAGCTCGAGGCCACGCTTCTCCGCCGAGGAGCAGGAGGAGGAGCCTTTGTCTCTCCTGCTGCTGCTTCAACTGCTGCCGATTCAACTGCTGCTTCCTGATCGACCGCCACCGCTGTCGCTGCGGCGGCGGCGGCGGCCTCCGCTTCCTCGGCAGCAGCAGTCGCCGCCTCCCTCTGCCGCCGCCGCCGCCGCGCCGCCCTCGAGGCGGCAAAGACGCCGGCCCGCATCGCGGCCGCCTGCGCCGCCGGCAGGTCCCCGAACGAGAGGCTGGCCTCATCGTCCTCGCTGCCGCCGAAGGAAGAGCAGCAAGAGCCGTCGCCCTCGGCGTCGATGTCTTTACGGCGTGCCTTGGCCGCCGCGGCGACCGCGGCCCTGGCCGCCTCGCAGACTGCGCCGCCCCGCCCGCCCCTCCTCCGGCTGCTGCCGACGAGGGGGCCCCTGCCGGCAGCGGCCGACGCGGCCTCGTCGAGCGTGTTTTCCGCCGCCTCGAGCTCCACGGATCCGGGGGGGCTCACCCCGGCGGCGGCGAGGCGCGCCCCGGCCGCGGCCGCCGCCGCCGTCGCCGCCCGCGCCGCCGCGCCGGCCTCGGCCACGCGCGCGACACTGCGGTCCATAAACGCCTCCAGCGTCGTCCAGAGCTGGCCCAGCGCCGCCGCGGTGTCCTGGAGCGGGCACTGCTGCATCGCCTCGGCGAAGGCGCGCGAGGCGGCGTCCTTCAGCGAGGCGTAGGCAGCGCCGTCGACCGCCGAGAAGGGCTGCGGTGTCGTCCTCGTCCCTCCGTTTTCGCCGCCGCCCTCGCTGCCGCCGCCCCGCTCGTCGCAGCAGTCCTCTTCGGCGTCGTCGCCTCCCCAGTCGCTCTCGGGCACGCTCAGCCCCCCGTCGACGCTGGGCCAGACGGTGGAGGAGGGGGCGCGCTGGTGGCCACCGTGGCCGCCGCTGGGGTTGCGGCGGTGGCCTCCTCCGTAGCCGGCGCCGACGCCGCCGCCTCCGGGCCTGAGGGCGTCCTCGCTCGAGAGCTTCGCTGCCCCGCCGCTGCCGCCGCTGGTGTCCACGGTCCCGTTCCAGCTGCCCCTCCTCCAGGGAAACATCCCCGCCGGCGGCCTCCACGGCGAGACCGCAGCGGCAGCCTCGGCGGCGGCGGCCGTGGCGCCCCGAGGAGGCGAGGGGGCGAAGGTCGCGCCCGCGGCAACGAGGCGCGTGACCTCGTCGACGAGCCCGCGCAGCCTCGCGACGTCCCTGCCCGAGGGGGCTCCGGTCGCTGCGTGGGCTACGGTGCGGCCCAGCGTGGGGGCCGGGGCGAGCACGAGGTGAGGGAGGGGCTGCTGGTGGTGGCGCGGCGGGGACGGGGCGGGAGCAGCTGAAACGCTGCCGTCGCCGCCGCCGTCGTCGTCTTGGCCGACGTCGAGCGCGGCGATGCGGACGCGACGGGCGCCGTTGTTCGCAGCCTTGACCCCGCGGGCCGAGAGCAAGCCGCCGCCGCCGCCTGCCGCGTTGTTCGAGTAACTTCCGGCCTGCTTCGGAGGGACCGCCAGTGACGTCGAGCTGAGGGTGGCAGAGGAGGAGGTCTCGTCGTCGCCGGCCTCGTGCCAGGCGGAGTTTGGGGGCAGAGGCATTTCGTTTGTTTCCCTTCTTTGTCTCTCCGAGTCCAGTGGAAAAGTTTCCCCAAAGTCGAAACGGTTTCGCCTCTTTCAGTGTTCTAGTTCCGCGTCGTTTGTAACCAGCAGAAACTGCAGAAGCTCTTCTGTGCTCTGCGACGTGTTTTGTAAGTTCGAAGAGGGAAAAAAGGACAAAGTTGAGTGAAGTGTTCGAATGCGAGTTTGAGGCAGTTGGAAAAACTTTGCTTCACCCTTCGCCTTGCAGTCCCCAATTCGTCTGGGCTGTGTTTACTATCAACCACGGTCGTGCGCCAATGCGCTTACCTCGTACTAGAACTCTGTTCGGGAACAAGAAGCGAAGAGGGAAAAGGGCAAGAAGCGTGCAAAGGGGGGAGTCACAATCGACCCAGATTTCAGACGCTGCTTTTGTGTCTCGGCATCTGTCGTCGCCGGCGTCGCCGGCGTCGTTGTCGTTTCTTCGTCTCTCTCTTCTTTTTTCCTTCTCTCTCTCTCTCTCTCTCTCTCTCTCTCTCTCTCTCTCTCTCTCTCTCTCTCTCTCT
>Ga0315289_10003861_pt1 | contig 22552 bp, 20 predicted proteins | sample YL17G11_40_MG_FD_203452 | JGI IMG/M metagenome (GOLD analysis project Ga0315289, IMG submission 203452) | Sediment microbial communities from Yellowstone Lake, YNP, Wyoming, USA - YL17G11_40 | ecosystem: Environmental > Aquatic > Freshwater > Lake > Sediment | place: USA: Wyoming | collected... | reverse complement strand
CTCCTGATAGGTCATCCGTTGCTGTAAGCGTCATCGTTACTTGAGCGGGGCCATTTGAAATATCAATACTTTTCGGAGAAAAATCAAAAGAAGTAAGAACTGGTGGAGTAATGTCTTGTGTAGAATTTATCACCTGTAATTCTGTTGGATAACCCAAAGATTCTAAATGAGCTTTTGTATAGGTAAAAACATCGGTATTCCCAATATTATCCTTAAGTGAAAAATAATCACCAATTGTATAAACTCCAGTTGCAGCTAATTGAGGTATTGTAATAATTTGAGGAGAGTAATTCCCATTGCTATCCGGCTCAAATGTTGCGTAATACCAAATACCAGTAGGACTCGTAAATCTAGTTTGAATGACATCAACTCCTGATAGGTCATCCGTTGCTGTAAGCGTCATCGTTACTTGAGCGGGGCCATTTGAAATATCAATACTTTTCGGAGAAAAATCAAAAGAAGTAAGAACTGGTGGAGTAATGTCTTGTGTAGAATTAACATTAACCGTTCTGGTTACCTGCGTTGCTGGATTACCTGCCAAATCGGAAACATTGTAAGTAACAGTGTAGGTGCCGACTACACTTGTATTGACTGGGTTTACGGTAATAATATGTGTAGTAATATTTCCATCAACATTATCTGAAGCAGTAGCTCCAGCATCGGTATAGGAATCACCTACTGTAAGGTTAACTGTGGCAATGCCAAGTAAAGTAATAACTGGCTTAGTTGTATCAGGAGCTGGATTTACATTTACAGTTCTGGCTACTTGATCAGCTGGATTACCAGCGGCATCAGTAACATTGTAAGTAATAGCATATGAGCCAACCACATTAGTATTTACTGGGTTAACTGTAACAATATTGGCTGTAATATTTCCATCAACATTATCTGAAGCAGTAGCTCCAGCATCGGTATAGGAATCACCTACTGTAAGGTTAACTGTGGCAATGCCAAGTAAAGTAATAACTGGCTTAGTTGTATCAGGAGACACAATGGTTTTAAATGATTGTTCTGAACTCGTAGCAATATTTCCATACTTGTCAGATGATTTAGTATAAAAATAATAAGTTGTGTCTGGAGATAAATCTGTTAATCCTATATTATGGCTTGTTGTCGCTGTATCGCCACCAGAAACGATAGTGGAAGATACTGGCGTAGTAGTAGAATAATAAACCGTACTGGTGGCTGGTAAATCGGTAGACCAAGTTACCATTGTAGAAGTTTCGGTAGTAGTAGCAACCTGTATATTTGTAATAACTGGTGGAGTAATACTATCTAATGCATTAAATGCGTTTATTCTTTTCCCACTAGATGTTTTACCAAGAAGAGACGTTAACGAATCCCCCGTGTTTAATATAGTGTTTTTAACATCAGTATAAGTCAGGCTTGGCTTGGTACCCCAAATTAAAGCCGCCAAACCAACTACGTGCGGAGCAGCCATTGACGTGCCATTCATATAGTCGTATTTTTCATCAGAGCCATCTGAAAGAGTATGTTTTATTAATTTCAAATCATCGATTAAACAACCATCGTAATTTATATCGGGCACGTTACTAGAGTCTGTTATCCACCTAAATCGCATTTTAAAATTACTAGTATAATAATTAGATGGTATCTCTAAATTTTGGAAGCGATATGTCGTTCCTCCTGTTTTATCGGGATAATTTGAATCGATGGAAGCCTCATTCCATGATAAGACAGGGGTGAAATCAATACCATTCGAGCTTAATTCTAGAGTCATATAATCTGTCCAAAAGTAATTTGAATCTTTTAGGAAATATTCTGTGTCACATTTTGTCCAAAAATCAATATATGATTCTTTAGAACCAAGCAGATTAAACGAAGGAAGGGTAATTATACTATTTGCATTTGCCACATAAGGAATATGAGAGTAATCACCATATAATACATTTCCCCAAAACGTTCCGCTATCTAATCGAAATGTTCCCCAGTTATCAGTCTTGATCCATCCCGAAGGTAAATTTGGAGGAGTTATCCCCTCAAATCCTTCTGATAAAGATAATGCACTCTGCTCGCTAGGAACTGTACTATAAATATTTACCCCCGGAGCACCAACATCAACAGAGATTACGCCATAATCAGATACCAAATTCTCGCTGTTTGCAAGATTATCGTTTTGATCTGTAGCTGCAACAACTATAATATTATCTAATCCAGAACCAACAGAAGAAGTAACCCTAAAACCAGCTGGATACATCATTGTATTTAGGTTTCCGGAATCATGATTTTGTCCATCATTTCCAGCGGCAGCCACAAACAAACCAGGAAAATCTCTAATGGCGTTATAGAGAGCTTGATCAAGGTAACCATGAGAATAAACCCCAGTATTAAAGCTATCGCCCCAGCTTGCATTTATAATCTTTGCCCCATTATATTTAGCAAAATCAATTGCTTTAATATTTTGTGAAGTAGAATAGTTTGTTTTAAGTGCCATTATTTTTGCTTTAGGTGCAACACCTGTAACGCCCAAATTATTATCTTTTACTGCCGCAATTATACCTGCAATATGAGTGCCGTGAGAATCATTATCAGGTAAGGGTATTTTATCTTCGCTACCTTCAAAATCATAACCATGGTTACAATCTCCTAATACTGCGTTTGTATAACTAACACAATTTGCACCATTCCACATATTTGTAGCCAAATCAGGATGATTATAAGCAACACCATTGTCAATAACCGCCACTATAGCAGAAGCGTTTATTCCTTCGTTTATTGCCCATGCTTCGGGTGCATCAATATCAGCATCATTAGTCCCAGTAACCGTATTAACAGTCTGACCAGTGTTATCTAGTCCCCAAAGCTCAGCTCTTTTTGTGTCATTAGTAGAAATAATCAAAGGATAATACTGAAAGTTTGGCTGGGCATATTCAATATTTGGATCATTTTTTAATTCAGCTATCTTCTGCTCTACCGTCTTAGAATCTTTAATTCTTAAAACTGAAATATTGTTTTTTTTCAAATCCTCCTTCTTCTCTAATGACTTAGACGTATTAAAACTCAAAGCAGCCGTCCTACCCGAAGAAGTATTCAAATTAATCTTGTTATTTTTGTATTTTACTAAAATTTCACCTTCTACGTAATTTTTGGTTTCTAATTTTGAAGTATCCTTCAAAATATTTTCTTTTAGCTTATTTTCTGCTACGCCAAGCTGTTTATCTATGTTTGTTTCAGTTAAAGTTCCTGTTGCAGTTTGATCCCCTACCTTAACTTTTGATAGAGAATTTATTCTATTCTGCTCAAGATTGATATCGTTTTTTTCAACAGCAAAAACAGGTAAGACAAAAATGGCGATATTTGTTAAAACAATTGAAAAAATTAGAAATGTTGAAAAAAAACTTTTAAAGTTTTTCATAAGAATTATTTAATCTCCTTTTTATCTTATAATATTATATATATCTTGTCAACTGACCAAAAACTCACAGGAACCCGCTTTTTAATTAATTATCTATTTCACCAAAATTACTAAATCTTTTTCCAGCTCATATCCTCTTAATCTACCACTCAAAATTCCTAACCTATAACCAATTCCCTCGCTCATTAATCTCCAATTGGTATTTACAAGAGTTGATTGAACAAGCTTCTGGAGCTGGTGTTTGCTATCATACTCTCCCCTATCAGCTTTATTATCCTGTACTGTAAAGCTTACAATAATATTTCTGCTGATTTCTGGCTGAGCAAATTCTAAACCAATATATTGTTCTTTTTCTAATATTGGTGTTAAAAGATTCTTTAATCCAGCTATATTGAGCTTATTAATCTTATCTACCTTATCATATATCTCTTCATGCTTTTCTCTTTCTTTATATTTCTCTATTATCTTACCTAATTGTTCTAGTTGAATCTTTGCATTTCTATATTCTTCTCCTTCTTCTTTGGATAAGCAGAATCTGTCTCTATCTTTTGCAAAATTAGGATCTGGTTTTTCTGATTTTGGTTTTGCACCTAAATCTAGTTTTTCCACCTCCTTATACTTACATTTTAAGCAAGTATATATAGTTGTTATTACATTCCCCTTTCTTTTGTGTTCTTCTTTTGTTCCACTATTACATTTTAGACAAAGATGGGGTGATGGCCTCCATTCTTCTCCATCATTAAAGAATGCTCTGTTGGGCAGGCATCCATTAGGACAGGAGTACATAAAGAGCACTCGGGATTCTTCGTTTAATCCTTGGCTATGTAGATCTTTTAAGATTACAGTCATTGGGCTCTTACAGGTTAAACATCTAATACCTTCTAAGGGTTGAGCTGATTCAAATAGTTCATCTTTTTTACTATCTTTATCCATCCATTCTCTTATCGTCTCTTCTTTTTTTATATACCTCTCCCCTTTTATGGCATATATTACTATTGGGGTGATAACCTTTTTAGAGAAATCACTTTTAATCTCTTCTAATTTTGCCTCCTTGCCTTTCTTTGAAGATTTCTCCTTCTTTTCCCCCTCTCTTTCATGCCATCTGCATTGTTCAACAGTACCGCGATCATATAGGTCGCTGTAGTATGATTCTGGTTTTAGAGATTTACTTTCCATTTTTTATCTTGCAAAAAACATTTTTAAAAGTCCGGCTTCTTCGTTATCTGACATAACGTTACTAGATTTAAACAAACAAAGTTCAATTATTTCCAAACAATTGCTAACCATGAAGCTTAATCATTTAATTTCAATAGGCCAATTTAATGGCATGAAATACGAAAATTAATTTCCGATTATATTATTTAAAGCTCCTCTTCTGGATTGATTTCTTCTACGATTTCTTTTTTAATTTCCTCAAACTCGTTTTCTATTTCTTTGAGCCTAGTTTTGCTCCGCTTGATTAATAAGGCGGCCTCTTTCACCTTCTTCAATCCTTCTTCAATATCAATCTCTTCTTGCTGCTCAAACCACTGGGATATCTGAGAAAGATCCTTAAGATCGCTGGCAATACCCTGTTCTTTTTTATCCATATTTTTATTTTTTGTTTATATTTTTAATTTTTGATTTAATTGACCCATCGAACACCTGGACTTCCATATCTTCTCCTATATTGATATTTTTTACGGTCTTGATAATTCCCCCGTTATACCTAGCGATACTATAGCCAATCTTAAGCTGTCTTTCTGGATTATTCGAGCCAATGACGCTTTCTGTATGTAAAATCTTATTATCCGCACTGTTAAGATTAGAACTAAAATTCCTTAAAATAGAGCGCGAAGCATCAACGATATTTCTTTTTCCAAGCATTATGCTGTCTCGGAAATTATAATAAAAATCTACACCCTCTATCTTATAGTATAGATTTTTTAACCTAGAAGAGAAGTCTTTGATAATAGAATTTGAAATGTTAGCCACCTCTTTTTTCCTTGATATCAATTGATTACTAATTGCATGAAAGAATGTTTTTAATTTATTTTCTGATTCTCCATATCTACCCAAAATTGAACTAAATTCTATCTGAATCTTATAGAAAAACTCATTTAAAAGATTTCCCGCCTCAGACAAATTATTATCGTACAAATTTAGAATATTATTTTCACTTCTTGCCAATTTGAACTGGGCTTTTTCCCACGATTCGCTTAGAAGATGTGCCGCGATTGAAGCTGTAGAAACCATAGCATCTGAGGCTAAGGACATAAGGGGTACGTCTTTCTCATGGCCTATTGCAGCAATAACGGGAACTGGAAAATTCGCTACTTCTCTAATTATCCTTTCATTATTAAAAGCCGAGAGAGCCTCAAGGGAACCACCTCCCCTCATAATAACCAGAACTTCAATATTTTGTTTCTTGGATAAATCAAGTGAAAGCAATAAATCTTCTACCGCATCCTGGCCTTCTACCCTAGAATCAATCATCTTAACTTGAAAACCAAATTTTCCTAGATTGGCGGTAAAATCATGTATTACGGCTCCGGTTTTAGAAGTAATAATACCAACGCGCTGTACATATTCTGGTATTGGTCGTTTCTTCTCTTCGGAGAATAATCCTTCTTCCGTTAATTTCTTTTTTAATTTATCGTATTCTTGTTTCAAAATTCCCTCTCCTGCATATGCAATTACTCCTGCCACAAATTTAAAACCATATTGCGAGTGCACATTAGAATGTCCAGTAGCAATGATCTCGATCCCCTTCTTTAATTCAATACCATAAAAATCGTATTGGCGTTTCCAAATCACACAATCTATCACGCTTTCGTCCTTTTTATCTTTAAGTTTAAAATATGCATGACCCGTTGGACCAAACTTTATTTCACTAATCTCACCAATAATTTTTACAGCAAATGATTTTAATTTATCATTGAGAAGATCAATGTATTCGGAAACAGAAAAAACCTTTTTTCCTAAATCATTATTTTGTAGATATTCTATTTCCATTTAGATCGCTTTAATAATTAAGTCTTTTAGTTTTCGAGTAGAGAAAACAAGTTGATTCTAGCTCTTTGTATATAATCTTTGTAGAGTTATTTATATTATTTTAATCAATCTGTGTTTCTTATATGAATTACATTTACTACAAGCTATTCGCAAATTCTTGATATGGTTGGATCCAAAACTTTGTGTTGGAACTTTATGACCTGGCTCCTTATTCATGTGACGGATTTTCTTATTTAACTCGTTTGTTGAAAGCGGAATAAAATGGTCTATATCAAATTTTTTAACCTTACTGCAATCAGGATGAATTTTAAGCTGGCATTTCAAACCATATATATTCTTTAATCTTTCAAATGTCTTGCTCCTAATCTTGTTAAACTCCCCTCTTTTAATTTTGGGGTCGCGAAAGTCAAAGTAATCTTTAAATTTTTTATTAAACGAATTTTCATTTCCATCGGATAATAAGTCTACAAAAAATTTGTAATCCTCTGGGTATTTAAATTCTAGCATTTTACCATTTTGACTCATTTTTAAATATAACTAAGCATTTCCTTCTTGTCAGAAAGGGCAAGATGAAAAAACCTAATTACTTAATCTTGTTCGGATTAAAATTCCATAGTTTCCAATACGGATCGTTCTCCCACCCTAGTTCTCCTGGAAACATATGAGTTAATTTAAGTTTTTTATAGATTTGATCTTGGATGTTATAGGCATCACGCCACAATTCTTGTTCATCTAAACTTTCATCTATACCATTGTTAAATAAACACACTGGTAATTTACCAAATTGGGAACTCTCAATGACTATTTTTTCGATCCAAATGTTTTTGATTTCATCCAGATCCCCATTCACATATGATTCTATCCTCAAGGGACTATCCCATAAATTTATAGAGATAGAAATATTATGAGCCGACAAAAATTTTTCTAATTTTTTGCGGTATTTATCTACTAACTCTTCGCCAGGTTTATTTTGAAACTTGATATTCATATTCTTCATATTTATTATAAAAATTACTAATTTTAGATTTATTATATTCTAGTTACATATTGAGAGTTCCAATTAATCCCCCACCCACCTCGCCTATCAATTTCTTCACGAATTAATATAGTTTGAGCTTATTCTGAGTTTTGTCTATTCGAATGATTTTTATATATTCTCCTCTTCTCTTTCCCACCATCTACATTGCTCAACAATACCATGGTCATATAAGTCGCTGTAGTATGATTCTGGTTTTAGATATTTTTCTGTCATTTAAGAGATAAATGTAAAATATTCCTCCTGCACTTTTTAAAATACATAAAAAAAATATAGTTATTGTTTCGGTTGTACGGGATTATTTTTAAAATTCAGCGACAACAAAACTCCTATTATTAGCAATGTCACATCAGATATTAATATAATTATGTATGTATCATCTCTTTTTTTACTTGCCGATCCTCCCGCCTTGCAATCTTCGTAGTCTTCCTCCATCTTTTCTAGTTTTTGAGCACTCAATGCCTCTATCTGAGCCGTAATCGTATTAAGCTCATTCTGCGCTTTCGAAAGAGTAGACTGTTGGGATGCAATTTTATCAGAATTCTCTGGCGTATGTGATAAATTGTACCTCAAAAAAAGATCGGTTAGGTTAACATCTCCTTCAAGTTGATTTTTTTGGGCCATTAGGTTAGCCTTTTCACAACCATAATAAATTAGTTGATTAAGATGCAGAATTTTAGATATCAATATCGAATTTAGAATTATAACAACGGCTATAATTCCCATGATAAGGCCACTTTTTATTTTATGATTATATCTTGGCATAATTTTTAATTTAATCTTATATCTTTTCCGTACGTATTAATTATCTTATCTTTAAGCAAAAATAAGGTATCGATCTTTAAGTTTTTAAAAATTATATCTGGGTCAAGTATTTTTAACTTTGGCTGATCTTTAATGTCATAAACAATGTAAATATAATAATCACCGATTTCCTTCCCTAAGTTTCTTACTATAGTAGGCTTAATCCAAACCCAGCTAGCTCGTGCGCCTGACTGACCTTTTACCTCCATGCATCTGTTTCCTGACTTAATATCGTAACCACATCCTGCTCTACTTACATCTTTTGATTCCCTGCCCTAAGTCTTTTCGTATCCTATCACAATCTGTATAGCTTTTTGTTCTATTAAATTTGGTATATTTTTAATTTTAGTAACTATTAGGCTCTATGCTGGTATTATCTTCCACCCATCTATTTCAATTATTGCTATTTTAGTTGTATCGAAATCTGGTAATTTTGTTGGCAGTTTTCCGATACAAATAAATATACCGAAATTATAAAGATAGGGTTCTCTAAAAAATGTTCCATTAATTTTGTTCATATCGTCTAAAATGTCTCTAAATGATGGATTTTTCTTTACTTGGAAAATAATCAAATTGATTTTATGGCTACCTCTTTTATGAACAACTATATCTGGTCTTTTTTTATCATCTTTTTCTAGCTCTACATCTACATCAAGTTCTAGGAATTGTTCTTGCAGATTACATGCTAAATGATGGCAAATATTCCATTCTGTTGTCCGCCAGATCGTTTGATCTGTATCAGAAATCTTTTTTATTGCATTCAAAGATTTATTAAGGGCTTCTTTTAGATTTATGGCCAGACCAAATTGCTTTGTTGTACGTAAATGACAATTTTTAATTTTATTCATAGCCTTTTTTATTGCATCTTCTGCGACTATTTAAATTTAAAACGTCTTCTTTCTAACCAGTTTCTGCAAATTATAAGTGCGTTTATTAGCCCCATTAAAATCATAGGAATGAAAATCTCAAAAATTGCTATTGATATAACCGACAAACTAATAGCAAAAATGTTTTCTATTCCTTTATTAACAAAGTACAAAAACCAAAGTAAAATAAGCAAAGCAGAAACCCAAAATATGTTAAATAAAGACACGCGTACTTCGCTACTAAAAAATGGTAAAGAATATGGATATTTTGTTGTAATATGCTTTGAAAAAGAATAAGGTTTAAACAAACCAACGGCAAAATCATCTTCAGCATCTTTTATCTCTTTGCCAAATATTTTTAATGAACATTTCAGTATATTAATCAACTTAGGGATAATTCGATTGCACGAGATGTAGCGAGATTTGAGTTTTACTTTCAAAATTCTCCCTTTCACACTATTTATTGTTCGGAGGTGTTGATCATATAATAAATCTATTATTTTATCTAAACTTATTTGTTTATTCGTTCTTTTTTCAAAGAATAAAAAGGAATCTGAGCGCATCACATATTCATTACGACTTTCTAGGTCAATCGGCTGTTTAGATTTTTCACTTTTATTGAAAGATTCACGAGTAGGAGCATTCTTATAATCAAAATCAATACCGAAATGTGATCCTTTATATTTGCTATATTTTGAAACGGAAAGTAGTACTGGTACTTCTAAGTTGTCCTCTGGAATAGAGATGCCGATTTTAATTAATACTTTTGTATCTTCTTCCCCCGATTTGGTAACGGCTGGGATAAAACCAAGATTTTTCTGATAACTGCGAAGTATGCTAAAACCGATATATTTATTGTCTGGCGCCCATGGAATAATTTCATCTCTTTTTTTAGGATGAAAATGAGATATAAGTTGTTGAATGTTTATATCCATTTTTTATTTAATTTATCATCGAGTATTTGTTAATATTTTTTAACTAACTTAACCACCTCTGTTGTTTTTTTGATCAGGAATTCGCTTATTTTATCCATCAGATCCTTTGGCCACTTTCTCATAGCATATATCATCATATTAGCGTTAACCGTAGATACATCTTTAAATTTATCTTCTTTTATTAAAGTTTCTCTCAATTGCAACCATCTATCCTGGTCCTCAGCTTTAGTGGGAGGTCTTAACTCTGTTTTTATATCTACTTTCAATCTCGCATCTGGCCCATCAATAATTAAAATATTATTTTCCTTAGCAAAATCTATTGCTGCTTCTGCGATTTTCGCTTGTTCCTCTTCTATTTTCTTAATTTCCTCTTGAAATTCGTGTCTTTTTCCATCCAGCTCTTTATACGCTGCAACTAATTTTACTCCTGGATCTTTTTTATACTCATTAGCAGGAATCACTTCCATTTCTTTTGGATGTTTCCACAGCGGACATATATTCTGAAAATCGCACCAATCGCAAATAGCACTCTTTTCTGGTGGAAAATCACTACATGCCTCTATTTCTTTTACTTTCTCAACAACGGCTTTTTGTAGATCAATTATTTGATCTTTCGTTCTATAAGATATAATTTCTTTATTGAACGTGAGAGCATGCCATACAAGTTTTACTTTTTCTACGTCTGGCCATTTATCTTTTAATGCGAGATGATAGAGGCCGAGTTGCCAATCAGTATCTGCTTCTTTCTGAGTCATTAATCTACTAGTCGTCTTGTAATCATGAATCTCAAAAATATTATTTTTATCATCCCAATCCAATCTATCGATATAACCATGGAATAGATATTTAGTTCCATTATCTTCTATTCCAAGACTTGCATGATATTCTACTTCTACAATTTTTGCCTGATTAAAAGGTTGATATTTATTATAGTAATCTATAAGACATTGTTTCCCCTTATTATAATAGTCGTTAGCGGTTAAATCTTTTCTGACAATTTTTATACTTTCATCGAAATTCTTTTCCCAAAGATCTTCATAATTTTTTAAAAGCCAATCTAATGATTCAATATGGTTATTTTTAATTAATTTATATAAGTTCTCGAGGGCTTCGTGGACCATAGAACCCATGAAATTTTCTATCGTTTTTAAATCGGATTTAAGATGATCAATATATACATACTTATATTTGAGCTTACACCCATTAAAAGAATTCAATCTAGATGGTGAATATTGATTATTCATGTTTTTAAAAATTTTAAGTTTGACTTAAATGTTCTCTCGCGACTTTTGTACTGCTAGATTAAAATTTTATCAATTTTCTGCATTATTTTATCCGTTTCTAATAATGCCACAATAATTTTCTGATAGTGCTCAATATCGGCATTCGTAAGAATATATCCCTTACGATCCTTAAGCCATTTTTGTGCTGGCTTGTATCCACCAATGTAAAAATCCCAAACGGATTCAGGCATATCGCCGAAGTACTGATTTTCATTAATAAATACTTTATTGTCTTTATAGACTATTTTATCAATAGTATTCGAACCAATAATAGGATAAGTCGTAATAAATTGTTCCAGCATTTGAGAATCAAAAAGGTGTAATAAGCGTAATTCAGTGCCAAGCTCTACAAGCTTCTTGAAGCGTGTTTGATCTTCGGGATAAGGTATTCTGGGAAAATCTATTTTTAAAAATTCCCCGTATTTCTTCCGATAGCTTGGTGAATATAAAACTGCATAAATATAATCAAAAATATCTACAGAACAAATTTTGCCAACAATATTCTCTATCTTATGAATAATTTCCTTTTTAAAATTAGGGACTTTCGCACCATCTTCTAGATAAATATATAAAGGAAAAACAGAAGTAATTCCTTGGCCACTGTACATCATCCTACCATCCTGGATGTTTTTAACCATCAAAACATGATTATAATCACTGGAATCCTTAGCTTGTCTCATAACAGATAATCCTATATTCTCTTGTAAAAAATTGTTCATAACACTCTCGCGTGGTCTACAATGAAATCCACGGGAATTTCCCGTATAGAGAGTCCATCTAATATCAAATGGTCTGTAATTGATGGGAATAATCTTTTCTTCACTAAAATTGCTTATAATATCTTTTTTAGCCCATTCTACTTTCCAATCTTGAACATCCTTTCCAAGATTATATTTTGTACGCAGTTCTTCAACGTCAGACTCATAAAAATCCCTGATAACTTTTTCTACGCCATCCTTAGTGTATTGAATAGACATCTCATCCCGAGATGTAACAATACCGGGGCTAAAGATTGGAGATAGTTCTTCGATCGAAAATCCTTTTTGGTATTCTTTTTTTATTTCTTCATCTCTAAAAACCCATTCGTAGTTTGATGGTGACGGTACGATTTCTTGCCATTGAATTGAATCAAACGAATTATGCTCTAAAAAATCAAATTTAAATGCTCGATTACCATATAAATCAGATCTAAAAATTTTAGCCGTATCGTTTTTTTTATGCATTCTCTTTATTCCGAAAAACAAAGCTACTCCCGTTTTAATATTAAAAACATTTTCATCCTTACCTCCGTCTAAAGATATTTCCTTTTTATTAGCATTACCATGTAAATCAAATACATATATTTCATCAAATGTTTTCATTAAATGCCATCTCATTCCTCTAAAAGTAGGATTATCCAAATAACCATGAGCGGTAATCATGGCTACTATCCCTTCTCCGCTTTTTTCGACCATACTTTCGGCAAATCTAATAAATTTTACATAATCATCATTAAGCCATTTTGAGTTACGTTCTTTTAATTTACCCCCGATCGGCTCTACTTTATAAACATCATTACCAGAATAAAATGCGTTGCTCGACTCCCCCGAATAGGGAGGATTGCCAACGATTACCATTATTGGGGTTTTGTTTTTTATATTTGATGCTTCTTTTGATTCCTCGGCGATACTTTCGGCAAAACCAAAACCAGCGAATAATTCCTTTTGGATTGGATTTTCCTCAAGGGAATTTGTAAGATAGATACCCAATCGTCGGTGAAATTTCCAAAAACCAGTTTTTTCAAAAGCCATGCCTAATTTTAAATGAGCTATTGTATATGGAGCCATCATAAGTTCAAAACCATGAATACGTGGCAAAAGATCGTGATGCACATATGCTGGCCAACTTCCTTCTTGTTTAGTTTTCAAAATACGTTCATAGATATTACGGATCACAGCACTAATAAAAGTACCTGTACCAACGGCTGGATCAAGTATCTGGACACGATGAAGCCCGATAGTATTTTTTGAAGTATCTGCAAGACCTCTAGATAATCCAAAGTCTTCTTCAAGAATTTTATCTACAGAATTCACAATAAATCTCACAATGGGCAATGGCGTATAATAAGCACCCATCCTTTTTCTTAATTCTGGATCATATTCCTTCAAAAAATCTTCATAAAAATGTATTACTGGATCTGGTTCTTCGTGTCGTTTTCCGAATAAATCGATTTTAAAATACTGACCCATGAGTTCCTTGATATCTGAGTGAGAAAAAACCTCGCATAATTCATTTACAATATATTCAAGTCTTTTATCGAAATCTCTACCGATAATATGATCAAAAAAATATCCAAGAAACGGATTAGAATCTGGCACTAGATCACGCGCTTCTTGTCGAGTAAAATTATCTGGCGATTCATCGTAATAACGAGCCACAAAGAGTCCGTATACAAGGGTCTGCGAATACATATCAGCAAAAGCATCTGGGGTAAGATCGTGAACTAAAAGTTTTCTTATGGTTTCATAGATATGAATAAGTTCACTGTTTTTATTCGATTCTGAAGTAAAAAATTGCCGCACATTATCTCTGATTCTTTGAGCTTTTCCTCCCATAATCTTTGCAAGATGTTCTCCCGATCTTATTGGTTCTTTATGAGTCTGGGTAAATTCAACTAACGACCTAACCACATGTTCATAATTTTCTGGGATTGAAGAAATTGTACGATTTTTTATATTATAGTTAGCTATTTTTATCGGTTCTTCATAACGAATTCCATTCCTATAAAAACGAAATTCTACATAATCCGTAAGGACTAAATTCGTATAACCATAATATCTAGTCATCTGATCAGATTTTTCAACTTTATCCAAAGAGATACCTATGTCCTTAGCTTCAATATATAAAATCGGCACATCGTATTTAAGAACAACGAAATCCGGTTTATTTCCATTTGCAACTTTTGCATCATGGTCTATTTGTTGAACTTTAATCGTTTGAAAAATTCCCTTAATTAGAATTTCGAAATCTGTACGATATCCCATTTCGCTTGTTTCTACGCGAGAGAATTTAGAAGAAATCGATCGAATATAATTTTCAAAAAGGCTCTTCATATTTGCTAATTAATTTCTTATTTTTGTCTTTTGATGTTATTTTGAATTTTTTAATAATTTTAAAATGTTTTCTTTGTTGTATCTTCTATCTCTACGACTACCGAAACGAATAGCTTTCAATACTCCCCTATTATCCCAATTTCTAAGAGTATTAGGGTGAACATTTAAAATCTCACAAACTTGCTTCATCGTCAGTATTTCTGGTAATTTATCTTTATTCATATACAAAATATAGCAACTTAACATAAGTTTACAATGTTAAATACTGCGTGTAAAGGGCTTGACAAGAATATTTGAATAGAGATACACTGTGACCATAGTAGGAGTACTTTCAACAATAAGTTCCCAAAAGGGAATCCATCTAGAAAATGAAATAGCCAATACAATGGACGTAGAGATGATCTGAATAATTATGCCAATCAATACAATGAGTGCATAGTATCAAGCCTAGTGCTTGTACCGTGTGCTTATTGCATGCAGGACAGCACAAAGCTGTCCTGCTTTGTTTTTTAGAAAATTAACTAAGTTAAAATAATGTAAACAAATAAGAAGATCGTCAGTCACAAATAATTAAACCTTACAAACATATGGAAGTAGTTGAACAATTAAATAGTAAAATTAAAGTTAATTATATCTCTATAGATTCCTTGCACCAGAGTGAGTACAATCCAAGAAAAATCAGCAAAGAATCAATGGAACAATTAAAACAAAGCATAAGTCGCTTTCAAATAGTTGATCCAATTATCGTAAATTCTGCACCAAACAGAATGAACGTTATAATCGGTGGCCACATGAGATGGCGCGCTGTTAAAGAATTAAAACTTAAGACAATTCCGGTAGTTTATGTGAATATTCCAGATATTGAACGCGAAAAAGAGTTAAATATTCGCTTAAATAAAAATACGGGTGAATGGAATTGGAATCTATTAGCTAGCTTTAAAGAAGGTTTCTTAGATAATATCGGCTTCACATCAAAGGAATTGGATGAAATATTTGAGATAGATGATACACCAGAATTATTTGATTTAAATAAAGAGTTAGAAAAACTCTCTATAAATCAGATAAAGATTCAGAAGGGTGATATTTATCAATTAGGTCAACATAGGTTAATGTGTGGTGATTCTACGGTTGAAGATGATATTTTGAAACTAATGAATGGGGAAAAAGCGGATATGTGTTTTACAGATCCGCCATACATACTTTCTTACAATTCCGGCAAGAAACGTCATGGTAAAGCAACTGAAGGATTTGGATTAAAACGCGATCGCAAATACTTGGAAACAGATTTTTTACCCCCCGATTTTACTGAAAAATGGATGGCAAATGTAGCGAAGATCCAAAAACCAGACTTTTCGATTATTGTATTTGAGAATCCTAAGAATTTGCGCACTATTTGGAACGAGCTCGAAAAGCATTGGAAATACCGCAATACCATTACATGGCATGTTCCTAATCGCGTACAAGGATTTTCTGCTAAATATAAGTTCTTTAATAAAACAGATATTGCACTTGTTGGTACTAAAGGAAACATCGAGTTGAATCTTGAACCAGAGGCAGATGAATTATTTCAAAACGAATACGAGAATGCTTTGTTTGCCACCTCCGGCAGGCCATATTGGGAAGGGTACCAAAAAGGTCAAAAGATATGCCCTACGGATTTTATAGAACATATAGCTGCTGATGAGAAATCATCGGGACAAGGAATAATATTCGGCACTAAACCATTAGAATTGCTAATCCCCTACCTTAAGGTTCTCACCAAGAGAAATGATCTAGTAATCGAACCATTCGGCGGAAGCGGTAGCACTCTTATTGCTGCAGAAAAGATGGCCCGTCGTTGTTATCTCGCGGAGAAATCGCCTGTCTATTGCGAAGTAATAAAACACAGATGGGAGAAATTAACAAACCTTAAGGCTAAGAAAATAATATGAAAAGTAAGAAAGAAAAAATATTATTGATCGATGCTTTGAAAAAGACACCAATTATTCAGATTGTTTGCGAACGAACTAATATAGCAAGAGCTACTTATTATAGATGGCGAAAAGAAGACTCAAAATTCGCAAAATTGGCAGACGAAGCAATTATCGAAGGATGCTTACTAATTAATGACATGGCTGAATCCCAACTTATATCAGCGATTAAAGATAAAAATATGACTGCTATAGCTCTTTGGCTTAGAAATCATCATAAGGTATATGCTGATAAGCTTGAAATCAATCACCAAATTAACGGCGTAGACGAACAATTAACACCCAAGCAGAAAGCAATTGTGAGAGCTGCGCTCCGCCTTGCCTCTCTTGGTAAAAAATATGAAAAATAACAGAAAAATGAGCGTTAAAGAAATAATTGAAATAATGCTCAAGGACAAAAGGGTTAGATTGAATATAGCAAGAAGAAGTCATAAGTTTTTCTTCTATTGCTACTTTTCACATTATATAGAATACGAAGAAGCTCCTTTTCATCAAGAAATGTTTGCTATTACTCAGAATAGGAATATACGCAATGCCACCATCTCTGGTTTCAGGGGTTGTGGTAAATCAACTATTTTTACCCTCTCCTTCCCTCTTTGGGCCATATTGGGAGAACAGAAGATAAAGCATGTTCTGATTCTGGCTAAAACTCAAGACAAAGCTCAAATGTATTTGCAACATATTAAATTTGAGTTTGAAACAAATGAACTTTTGAAAAGAGATATGGGACCATTCCAGGAAGAAAGAAATGGATGGAAACTAACATCTTTATATCTCCCCCATTACAAGGCTAAGATATCCATCGCTTCCACCGAACAGAGTGTGCGTAGCTTGAGACACAATCAGTATAGACCCCAACTTATCATAGCTGATGATTTAGAGGATTTAGAATCGGTTAAAACCAGAGAAGGCAGAGATAAAATATATAATTGGTTTTTTAGTGATGTAATGCCTGCCGGGTCCAAGGATGCAAGAACCATTGTCATGGGAAGTCTTTTACATGACGACTGCCTTATCAAAAGATTGCAAAAAACCATTCAGGAAAAAAGAATGGACGGGATATACGGAGAATATCCTATCCTTGATCAAGACGGCAATCCAACCTGGCCAGGTAAATTTCCTAATCAGAAAGCTATACAGGAAGAAAAAATGAAGGGATTTGATGAAAATACCTGGCGCCGTGAATATATGCTTGAAAGCGTACCATTAAATGATCCAATAATACACAAGGAATGGATACAATACTATGATAATCTACCAGAAAATGATAATTATAGATATTTTAAGATCAGTATAGATCCAGCGATAAGTCAAGATCAAAATGCGGATTTTACAGCAATGGTAGGAGGTAAAGTTTATAATTTTAAAGATAAATTAAAGATATATATTATGCCCGATCCAGTTAATAAAAGATTGAGTTTTACGCAAACTACCGATATGTGTAAATCTCTACAGGCTAATGCCCTCGAGGGAGATCATCCAGGGTTCCTCGTTGAGAAGGTTGCTTACCAGCAATCTCTTTCAGATGCATTATCTGCCGAAGGAATACCGGCAGAAGGTGTTCCAATCAACGGACAGGATAAAGAGGTCAGATTAAAGCTTACCGCCAATATGATAAAATCTGGACGTATTCTTTTTCCTAGACAAGGAGCAGAAAGACTGATCGAGCAAATTATCTACTTTGGACTGGAAAAACATGATGATTTGGTGGATGCATTTACTATACTAATTTTGGATGCGTTAGCAGATAAAACGCCACAAACCAGAACAATGTTTTTAGGCTGGGGTAGCGGAGAATATAGTCGCTTTGGCGATGTGGGTTGGACGCGCTGGCCATAAAAGATACTAACTCTGGACTTCCTTCTATGATTGCGTCATTCCTTGTGTTGAAAGGTCGAATACAAACCAATTAACACAAGAGACATGGAACAAACAATAACAACAAGATTAGGGGGTTTTCAAGTACCAGTAGTCGCTCCCCCGCTTAAATATTGCCTATATGCCCGTAAATCAACCGAAGAGGAGGATAAGCAAGTAATGTCTATAGATTCTCAAATTAAGGAAATGACGGCTATTGCCCAGAAAGAAGGCCTAGATATCGTAGAGATCAAAAGAGAAGCTCATTCCTCTAAGGCAGTTGGCCAAAGACCAATATTTAACCAAATGATCAAAGAGGTTAAGGATGGGAAATTTAACGCTATTCTGACCTGGGCCCCTGATAGATTAAGTAGGAATGCCGGAGATCTCGGAACCATAGTAGACATGATGGATCAAAAACTGATTATACAAATCAGAACCTTCAGTCAAGCATTTACCAATGATCCTAATCAGAAATTCCTTCTAATGATATTGGGCAGTCAGGCAAAGCTGGAAAACGATAATAAGTCGGTTAATGTTAAAAGGGGCATGAAAGCTAAATGCGAATTGGGGTGGAGGCCATGCATCGCCCCTACTGGCTATCTTCCAGAAACGCATATTGAAAAGCGAGGGCAAATTAGATTGGATCCGATAAGATCAGTAGTTATCAAACAAATGTTTGAAAAAGTTGCCAATGAACAATACTCTGGCAGGCAACTATATCGCTGGTTAGCTGAAATCGAGCTTAAAACAAGATATGGCAAACCCCTAACCTTGGGAAATATATTCATAATTCTCCGTAACAACTTCTACTACGGAGAATTTGAATATCCAAAAGATAGTGGCAATTGGTATGTTGGCAAACATACCCCTATTATTAATAAAGAATTGTTTGATAAGGTACAGGAAACCCTGAATGATAAGTATGTGCCTAAAACGGAAAGCAAAGAATTCGCTTTTACTAAAATGATAAAATGCGGCTATTGCGGATCAGGCATAACTGCTGATGAGAAATTCAGGAAATTAGAAAATGGAAATGTTAATCGTCACGTCTATTATTTCTGTACTAAGTCTCAAGATCTAGATTGCATAAACAAATACATTAAAGAAGAAAGTCTCATTAAAGAACTTGCAGATTTAATGGATAGAATAGACTTAGATGAATTAGGCATAAAAGCAAAGATAGATAATGAAATAGAAAGATACAATAGATTTAGAAAAGGCGTGCTAGGAATAGATAATAAACAGAAATTGAATACCGAACTTAATGCCAGAAATTATGCCAAATATATTTTAAGAGAAGGATCTCTGATGGAAAAACGAGAATTGTTGTCTTGTCTGCAGAGCAGACTGACTCTTAAGGATGGCCATATAGAACTGGAAAAATAGGTAGAAATCTGGTACAGTAGCAATATTAACAATTTATTTGCCTAAACCTTGGAAGAGGCATGGCAGAAAAACCGTTCAGAGCATTAAGCTCGTCGTCAGAGCACTCTGAACGGTCATACCTCGAAAGGGGTATGGGTCCCGTAAGGGATCGCTGGCGGCGAGCTTTGTGGTTTACTGCCAGAATGTAATAAAAAGATGGAAACAAAAATTGATGAGAGCCAAATTAATATATGGAAACAGGAAATAATAAATAATCCTGTTCGGTTGGAACAAGAAAAAGAAGTTATCAAAAAATATGGAGCTTTGTTTAATCCAATCAATTTAGATAATCTGACCAAAGAATCTTTCAAGTCGTTTTTATTGATTAGAAATAATAAGCATTGGGAAGGAATACATAGACAAAGCAATATGATTACCGAAGATATGGATAGATTAAAAAGTGCTTTAAAGATTTTGTTAGATGAAAATAGAGACATTGAAGAAAGACTAGACATTCTATTACCTAAGAACAAACCAAACTATATTAAAGGATTAGGCAGAGCAATTATCACACCAATACTATTGGTTACCTATCCTACTAAATATGGAGTCTGGAACTCAAAAAGCGAAGAAGGATTAAAGAATATAGGATTATTTCCTAAATTTTCAACAAAAGATAGCTTCGCCAAAAAGTATATCCAGATAAATGAAACATTAAAAGAACTATCTGTAAAATATCAAGTTAGTCTATGGCAAATAGATGAAATTGTTGGATGGATTTCTTTGGGCAATTCCCCTATTTCTTCAGATGAGAATTTTGTAGAAGAAGATCTACCTTCAGGTCCAGCAGAAAACATGATTGAAAATTATGCTGATTTTGGATTAGAAACTCACCTAGAAGAATTTCTAATAGAAAATTGGGATAAATTAGATATATCTAAAAAATACTCAATATTAGAAGAAGATGGAGACATGATTGGTCAGCAATACTCTACTCCTGTGGGGAGAATAGATATTTTAGCTAAAAGCCATGATGGCAAAGAATGGCTTGTGATAGAACTAAAGAAAGGACAAACAAGCGATCAGGTTGTTGGCCAAACTATGCGATATCTTGGCTGGATATCGAACAATAAAGCAGCAAATGGAGAAACCGTAAAAGGATTGATAATAGCTGGGGATTTAGATGAAAGATTACATTATGCGCTTATGCCAATGAAAGATAATATAAAATTAATGACTTATCTGGTTAATTTTAAACTAGAAGAGAAATAAAAATATGACAATCTGGGGAATTATAATACTCGTCGCAATTGTTATAGCTGGGTATAGATATTATCAAAATAAAAAAGATATGAACGTAGAACGTATATGTACTCAGTGCGGTTCAATCGGAAAGCATATTAAAAAAACAAAGGGCAGCTTTTGGATCGAGCTAGTTCTTTGGATAGCTTTTATAATTCCAGGACTAATTTATTCCATTTGGAGAACAACTTCTAAACAACCTATTTGCCCGAGGTGCGGACATTCAACAATGATACCAATAGATAGTCCTATGGGGCAGAAATTAGCAAAAGAACAAAACTATAAAAAAGCCAAAAGTTCAAAATAAATCAATATAATAAAAAAATACTCAGCAATGGGTATTTTTTATTTCTAGGTTTTTTAAAGTTAATATTACGGACAATTTTTAGCCTTTCTCCATCCTGCCGTTATTGCTTCTTCTTCGGTGCAAAACCAGCGTTCACCCCTCACTTCATCAATTTTGGTTTGATTATAAGACCCACAACCAATTAAATGATAGATTTTTTCTTTCGTAGAGTTAATATTCCCCTTAATATTACAAGTACCTTGCAACTGTGTTGTAGTTGTAGATGTTTTAGGCGTTATTAAGGTTATCGATGATTGAGTTGATGTTGAACACGACCCCCAAAGGCCTTTCTTTTGCTCTCGTGCTAATTTTTCTGCTTCCACAAATTTGCTTTGGTATTTTACATCAGGCGGATAGGTGTAAGAATAAGCAAATCCCTCTTGGACTAGAACTAAATTAACAAAAACTCCGTTCACATACACATAGCGCAAAAGACGACCATACTTATCGATATCGCTCACATCCTTTTCTAAACGTACTTCTTTGCCTTCAACTAATTGCTTATTACGATTATTAGCTTCTACGCCAAAACATTGAACTGTCTTCCTGGGATCTACAGTCTCTGGAGTATCTATACCAATATAACGAACTTTTGTACCATTCGAAAGTTCGATAGTATCCCCATCTATAACTCGACTCACTAGATATTTCTCTTCAACAGCAACCTGTTGAATTGTTTCTGTTAAAATAGTTCCGGAAATAGAATTTTCATTTCTTGCTTGTACATTTGCCGATTGTCTAGCCTCTGTACGAGCATCTTTATTCTCAATCGTCGTTGGCGTGTTATGACAATGGTATGCTCCTGTTTTCTTATCAGTATGACAACCATTTGCATCAGTTCTCCCTGGATGAGCAAAAACACTCAATGGTAAAACTAGGAATAAAGCAAATATTAAAATTGTTACTTTAAAATTTTTGTGCATTATTATCTTTATGGCATTATGGTAAGCCCTATAACCAATGCTGTGCCAATAATTATACTTGCCATTATAATCGCTACTCCTATATTACCCTTTTTGATTTCTTCCCACTCATCAATCGGTGTAATCCGAGAGAATATCTTAATCAAAACACTCAAAGCAATCGCCATTGAAATTGCCCCCGTTAATGCCCAACCGAAAGTAATAAGATATTGTTCAAGAATGTATAACATAATTTTTTAATTTTAAATTTAATGCCGATATTTGTTTTCTTCCTATAAATCTATTTTATCACAATATCAGTATGTTAGAAAGAATCTGTGATATGGTAAAAACAGGAGACAAGTATTGCTGCACAAAATCTGCTTTTTAAAGCTCACGGCGAATTGCAGCTTGTCTTCTG
>Ga0315289_10003860_pt1 | contig 22555 bp, 17 predicted proteins | sample YL17G11_40_MG_FD_203452 | JGI IMG/M metagenome (GOLD analysis project Ga0315289, IMG submission 203452) | Sediment microbial communities from Yellowstone Lake, YNP, Wyoming, USA - YL17G11_40 | ecosystem: Environmental > Aquatic > Freshwater > Lake > Sediment | place: USA: Wyoming | collected... | reverse complement strand
AGCGCGGCGTCCCGGACCTCTTCGTGGGCAGCGGCATCCGCAAGTTTACGGAGCCGCTGGTGAGGAGCCGCTTCGGCGCCAACCCGAACTACTACACCGAGGGGATGATGCTGGGCCAGTACATCGCCGAGAACTACCCGGGGAAGAAGCTGGGCCTGCTGGTCCAGAACGACGAGCTTGGGGCGGACGGCGAGGCGGGCCTCCGCGACGGCCTGGAGGGCAGCGACGTCCAGATTGTGGCCCGTGAGACCTACGAGGGCATGCAGTTTGAGGTCACCGCCCAGACGCAGCGGCTGAAGGGCGCCAACCCCGATGTCGTCGTCGCCTACGCCATCCCGCCGAAGGCCGCGAACCTGGTCAAGGTGTCGCGCGAGGTCCTGAACTGGAACGTGCCTATCTTGATCAGCGGCGTGTCGGTCACCGACATCACTATCCAGCTAGCGGGTGCCCAGAACGCGGAAGGCGTGGTCAGCGTGGTCTTCGGCAAGCAGGTCTACCAGACGGATGACCCCGCCATCCAACGGCACCTCCAGATCATGAAGGACTTCGGCCAGGGCGTGGAGCCGTCCAACTTCAGCCTCTACGGCCAGGCCCTCGGCGAGCTGATGGTGAAGACGCTGGAGAACGCGGGCCCGAACCTGACGCGGGAGAGCGTGATAGAGGGCGCCGAGGCCATCCGCGACTGGTGTTGCACCGCATGCCTGGTCCCCATGAACATGAGTCCCACCGATCACCGCCCGATTGAGATGGAACTCTACACGGAGGTGAAAGGCGGGAAGTGGGTGCCGATCAGTGAGCCGATCAGCTTTGAGTCCACGCCGGGCAAGGTGATCGGCTGCAAGGGGATGGGCGAGCCCATCTACGCTGGCGAAGGAGAGTGATGCCGGAGTAAGGGTGCTTCTCGGGGCGCTGCCTCGCCGCCCAGGAGACACTGGGGCGGCTGGCCGCCGGGTGCCCAGAAGCGGACGTAGTATCGATGCCCCACACCTCGTGTGTACGCTCACCGGGCCAGGCCGCTTCTACCCCAAGACCAGGAGCCTGGACAGCTTCTTGCAGTGGCTCCCGCCTAAGCTTCCCAGCAAACGGGAGTAGTGGAGTGAGCGGCGTGGGAGAGCCTGGCGCCACGGCGGATGCCGTGCTAACCTGGGCTCTCTTGCGCTGCCTGCCGGTGCGCCGCTTGACAGAACCGGCCGAGCTGACAGGCGCGGTTCTCAGTCTGGGTTGGTGTGTCTCGGCCAGTGTCAGCGGTGAGAGCGCCGTTGTGGGCCGTGAGGTGTGGGTGCGTGCCTGGCGGCTTGTCTGATCTCTGATCCGAGGGGAGGACGACCATGGCCGAGAGTACATCACAGGCGATGCAGTTGCTGGAGGAGTTCATGGCGGCGTTCAACGCGCGTGACTTGAAGGCGTGGGAGGCAACGTTCAACTACCCTTCGGTGCGCATCGCGAGCGGCAGAGTCGTCGTGATCGACGGACCGGGCTTCCACCCGCCTGACACGTTTGAGCGGCTTGCCCGCCAGGGCTGGCACCGCAGCGCTTGGGATCGCCGTAAGGTCATTCACAGTGCAGAGGACAAGGTTCACTTCGACACGCGTTTCACTCGCTATCGGGAGGACGGGAGCAAGCTCGGCAGCTACGACTCTCTGTATGTTGTAACCAGGCAGGCTGACCATTGGGGAGTCCAGGCGAGATCGAGCTTCGCGCCTTGATCGACGGGGGCACAGACATGCGCGACTGCTGCCCCGACCGGTTCGCACCCAGGCGCAGGAGGTAAGCCGCTGAGTCCCCGTAGCCAATGTCCCCAGGTGGCCCGCCACGCCCAGCGGTGTTCTTGCCCGCCGATGGGCGCCACTCTAAGCTGTGGGGGTTCGGGCCCAGCCAGGCTGCACGATGAGGGCTGGCCTGAAGCGAGCTGATGGCAGGCCTGCCGCGGATCTCGCGGTGTGCAGGCAATTGACCGTGGCAGTACGATTGCTATAGATGAGTGAGGAGTTCCTGCTCGGCGTCAACTACTGGCCGGCACGCAAGTTCGTGCGCATGTGGTCGCAGTTCGATGCCCGCGAGATCGACCGTGATTTCGCGGCGCTCGAACATCTGGGGCTGCGGCTCGTCCGGCTTTTCCTCTTCTGGCCTGACTTCCAGCTCCACCCAGACACCATCGAGGAGCTCCATCTCGGCAACCTCACGTGCGTGTTCGACCTGGCCGCCGCACACGGGCTGTTGCTGATGCCGACGCTCCTCGTGGGGCTCATGAGCGGCCCGGCATGGATGCCCGCCTGGTCGCTGTCCACCGCGCCCAACAACCGTCCGGCGGTCTATGTCGTGGATGGCGAGGTCTCTAGATACAAGCCACGAGATCTCTTCGGCACCGACGCGGCAATGCTCGATGCGCAACGTCTACTCGTGCGGACGGTGGTCCAGCGATTCGCGTCGCACCGCGCGCTGTGGGGATGGGACCTCTGCAACGAGGTCAACCTCGTTCAGATGCCGGAAACCGAGGCTGGCGAGCACTGGCTCGAGGTTCTCACAGGCGACGTTCATGCGGTTGACCCCAATCATCCTGTCACCGCGGGCGTCCTGGTGTTCGAGGGAGCGCGGAAGGGGTTCCGCCTGCAGAGCCATCGGCTCGTGGATGTCGCATCCGTGCACGCTTACCCACTCTACGATCCCGCGGCGTCCGGGCCGACTGATGTCGACTATGTTGCACGGAAGATTGAAATCACGGGCACAGCCGCGGGCGTGCCAGTGATGCTCACGGAGTTCGGCATGTCGGTCAATCCGCGGCCGGGCAGCAGCTCTGTCACGGGGCGGGTCGGCGGGGTCGAGCGGTCAGTGCACCTCGTCGACGAGCAAGAGGCGGCGGCGTTCGTGCGCCGCGTGCTGCCTGTGGCGCGGGAGGCCGGCGCCATCGGCGCGCTCATCTGGTGCTTCAGCGACTACGACCCGTCGCTGTACAACGACTTCACATTCACCGCCTTCCCGCACGAACGGTACTTCGGCATCTTCGACCCCAGCGGTCGTCTGAAGGCCACTGGCGAGGCCATGAGGCAGTTCGCCCAGAGCATCGGGTAGCTAGCGGTCGGCGATCAGCTCGCGTGGCGTTAGCGCAAGCGGCTGTCAGCCGGTCGGGCCAGCGGATGCTCGGTGCTCGCGCCGCGCCCGCACTTCCTCGGGAAGTAAGTCAAGAAGCCCGCCGCGCAGTTGCGCGACGGCGTCTGCTCGTACTCTGACCCTGGCGGGAAGACAGCACCCATGTCTCTTACTTTTCGTCGAAGTGCGAGGGTGGGGGCTGGAGCTTGTCGGGGAACTGGACGAACTCGTCGAAGCCCCGGTGCATGTTGAACATGTCCCGGAAGGGCGAGTCGGTGAACGCGGCGGCCCGGCAGCCTCGAGGTTGAACCCCCCTTCTTTCAGGCGACGAGCATCCCCTTCGCACGGCAGCGTCCCAGCTCCTACTTGTCCAGCCAGAGGTCCCCGTTGAAGAGGCCCAGCGAACGCCTCCCTGACTCGGTACCCTTCACGTAATCCCACCGGGCGCCGTAGCCGTAGCCGCTGTAGACATTCAGCATGGGCGGGTCCTTCGAGATGATGACCCGCTGTGCCTCCCTAGCCAGCCCTGCCCGCTTGTCGAGGCCCAGCGTCCGGTCCATCTCGTCGATGGCAGCGTCAACCTCCGGGTCCGAGAAGCCGTGCCAGTTGCCATCCCCCACCACGCCGTCGCTGTGGAAGAAGTTCAGAGGGTAACTTGGGCTCTCGTAGGGCAGGTTCAGCGCAACCGTGAAAGTGAACTTCCCCACCTGATAGCGGTCGAAGTACCAGGCTGTGAGCGGCAGAGGTTGCAGCTCAAGCGTCACGCCGATGGCCCTCATCTGCTCGAGCAGGATGGTGACGTGGTCGCTGGTAGCCTGCCCCTCCGGGTACACCGTAGGTAGCTTCAGCCCATCGCCGTGGCCCGCGGCCTGGAGGAGGGCCACGGCTTCCTCTGGATCGAAGGGCTGTAGCCGCTCCAACTCCTCTTGGTCCAGGGCCCAGAAGTCCAGGCTCCACGCCATCGGGCCGTTGTGCTCGCCCTCGCCGAAGGAGAGCTTGTCGATGAACTCCTGACGGTTGAGGCCGCGGGCTATCGCCCGACGCACCCGCTCATCCTTGAACGGCTCCCGGTCCGCCCGCATGCCCAGCGAGATGTAGCCCAGGGCGGGCTCCTGATCGACTATGATGCGGTCGTCTATTCCCTGGATCTCTTCGGCCTCGCGGATGGTTTGCGGCCCGTATAGGTCGGTCTGCTTCGAAAGAAAAGCCGTGCGGCGAGCCGCCCGGTCCATGATGATGCGGTAGTCGATGCCGTCGATCCAGGGCTTGGGGGCCATCCAGAAGTTGACATTGCGGGTGACGGAGGCGATCTCCCCGTCCCGGTACCGCTCCAGGAAGAAGGGTCCGGCCCCGGCGCCCTGAGCGCGCAGGTCTATCCCGGCCTCGATGAGCTCCTTGGGAATGATGCAGCCACCGGCGGGTGAGCCCAGCGCGTCCAAAGTCCACGCGTACGGCTCCTTGGTTCTCACCACCACGGTCCACGGGTCGGGCGCCTCGAAGCTGTCCACCCTCTGCCTCATGAAAGCGCCCTGCGTCGAGCCCGGCAGGTCCCTCATCCGCTCCAGCGTCGCGACGACGTCCTCCGAGGTGATCTCGATCTCGGGCACCAGGGGGCCGTCCGGGGGCGTTCTCACCCCCCTTCGGAGGGAGAAACTATAGGTGACGTCATCTGGCTGCTCCATCTCCTTCGCCGTGTCCCACACGACAACCTCGGGGAGCGTGCCAGAGTAGTGAAGGAGATAGCTGTAGATCCAGGCGATTACCCATATGCCTAACCCCACCGTGAGATGGGGGTCGATGGAGATGAAGTTGATGTCCGTGGCGTCCTGCAACCTGCCGCCGGGACGTGGCGTCCCCTCAGCGGCGGGAAGAGTCGCCTGCGGCGTCTGGGAGGCGCGCTGTTCCTCGGCGCCTCCGCGGCAGCCGACAATGGGGGCTCCTACCGCGCCCGCCGCAAGCGCACTAGCCCCCCTTAGGAAGGTCCGCCTTGCCTGGCGCAGCTTGGCCGCTCGCTGCCAAAAGCTATCCCGCACCACAGGGATGTGCGTGACTGTTGATCACTCCGTGCTTGTCTCGTCGTCTCCCGTAGGCGGAAGCCCACTGTGTCCCGCCTCGCTCACTGTCGGAATAGCGATGCTAACGCCGTGCGCCGACCTCGCGTACTGGAGGCGCCGCTCCATGGCGTGCCTATCCTGCACTGCTGGCCGGTCGCAGCAAGCCGTCACTCCCACGCCATCTCGTACACCCGCTGGCGGCCGAGCCTTCGAATAGGACTCCCCCATGCACAGGAAGGGCAGCGCATCCCGCTCCGCCTCCCTACTGAGGTTCAGCCCGACTCAGGTAGAGACAAGCCGATTCTGTACCAGGCTCACGGGGATGTCAAACGCAGCGTGGTTCGAGGACTCGCAAGCATCGATGGGCTAGGAGCCTGTCTGTTTAGTTGACGAGCGGGCTCCCCACGGGGGAACGATGAGCCGGTCGGGGCTGCCTCGAGTGCTGTGGGGTGGCCCAGGCCAGAGATGGTTGCGCGGACGCTGTTCCCCGGCTTCCCCTACACCATCGCTGCCGCCTTCTGCAGCTTCAAGAGGTTGTGGGCTGTGCAGACCAGCGCCCACTCGGCGCCGGCCGCTACGCCCCCATCTTCCTGTACATGGTCACGACGGCGGCGCCGCCGAGGCCGATATTGTGCTGGAGCGCAATCCGGGCCCCTTCGACCTGGCGCTTCTCCGCCATCCCCCGAAGCTGCCAGTTGAGCTCAGAGCATTGGGCTAGACCCGTCGCTCCGAGCGGGTGACCCTTCGAGATGAGGCCACCGGAGGGGTTCACGACCCACTTCCCACCGTAGGTGACGGCGCCCAAATCGATGAGCTCGCCGCCCTTGCCCTCCGGACAGAGGCCGAGCGCCTCGTACGTAATCAGCTCGTTGCAGGAGAAGCAGTCGTGGAGCTCGATCACGTCCACGTCCTCTGGGCCGAGCCCCGCCTGCTCGTACACCTTCTGGGCCGCCGTTCGCGACAGGTCGTACCCCACCATCTTGATGCAACTCTTGTCCTCGAAGGTGCTGGGCATGTCGGTGGCCATAGCCTGGCCGATGATCTCCACGGCCTGTGACTCCAGCTTGTGCTTGCGGATGAAGTCCTCGCTGGCGACCACTGCGGCTCCGGAGCCATCGGAGGTAGGACAACACTGGAGCTTGGTGAGAGGCTCATAGATCATGGGCGCATTCAGGATGTCCTGGAGCGAGTACTCGGTCTGGAACTGTGAGTAGGGGTTGTTGACCGAGTGCTTGTGGTTCTTGTAGCCGATCTTGGCGTACTGGAGAGCGGTGGTGCCGTACTTGTCCGTGTGCTCACGCCCGGCGTTGCCGAACATCTGTGGCGCGGGCGGTGCCGGCGCAAAGCCGCGGAGCTCGACCATGACCTTGCCGTGCCACTCCATCGGGTTCGCACGGTCCGTGTACTTGATGCCGAGGGACCCCTTCTCCATCTTCTCGAACCCGAGGGCTAGCACGCAATCCGAGATTCCGCCCTCGACCAACTGCTTCGCCATGTTCAGGGCAGTCGAACCCGTCGCGCAGTTGTTGTTCACGTTGTAGACAGGGATCCCGGTGAGGCCGAGCTCGTACACCGCCCGCTGGCCGCTGGTTGAGTCCCCGTAGCAGAAGCCGACGCAGGCCTGCTCGACCTCGTCATACCGGATGCCGGCGTCGGCCAAGGCCTTCTGGCCGGCCTCTCTCGCCATGTCCGGATAGTCCCACTCCCTCGAGAACGGCTTCTCGAACTTCGTCATGCCAACGCCGACAACGAACACTCTTCTGCCCAATCGTCCTCTCTCTTTCTTGCTGCGCGCATCTGTCGCGGGGTCGCTGCTGGCCGGCGGCGCGCGGCCCTATGTCTAGGCGACGGATGTACTGCCTCTAGGTGCTGCCGCCGGACACTTTCGGCGATAGTCTCGCACACGGCGCCGTTGGAGCCAAGCCCCTGTGGAACCTCGGTACGACTGGAGCGGCTGCTCGCCCTGGAGCGACGTGGACAGGCGGATCGGGAAAACCGCGTGAAGATGGGTTTCTTCGGACCACAAGACTTGACACCGGGCCTTCGGGTGCCAAGACAGCACCCGCACTTGGACCGTTGACCCGCTGAGCCGTCTGGGCTGGCCTTGGGACACTATGAGTACAGACCGCAGTCCTGGCGTTCGGCATCACGTACGTCATGTCCCCTTCTGGCGGTCCGGTCAGGTTCTCGCTGCTGGCGATGCCTACCGCGGAGGCGCCCAGGTGTCTCGCGACCCGCTTGACGTGCTCCGGTAGGTTGTCAGCCGTCGGAGCAGACCATCTTTCACGGCTGGTGGCTGGCCCGGTGGTCTACGGTGTAAAGTGTGTCACGCCGTCTAGCGACCCTTGAACTGAGCTGGCCGCTTCTCGATGAAGGACCTTGCCCCCTCAATGTGGTCTTCGGTCTGGTAAAGGGTCGCCTCGATGGCGTCCTGGAACTCCGCCTGCGAGCGCATGTCGGCGCCGAAGCTCCGCTTGACCGCCCGCTTGATCGCCTGCTGGGCGAGGGGGGCGCCCTCCAGCAACCGGCGCGCCATCGCCATCGCCTCATCCATCAGTTGCTCGTGGGGGACGACCTTGTTCACGAGGCCAATGCGCTCCGCCTCGCGAGCGTCGACGAATTCCCCCGTCAGCAGCATCTCGTAGGCGCGGGACAGACCGACGACGCGCCACAGGAGGTAGATTCCGGCGAGGTCGGGCTGGAGACCGCGCTTCACGAACATCTCGGCGAAGCGGGCGTTCTCGGAGGCGATGCGGATGTCGCAGCACAGGGCAATGTCGACCCCCTCCCCTACGGCGGGGCCGTTCACGGCAGCGATGAGTGGCTTGGGGAACTCGAGCAGCGGCGGTAGCGGGGAGGTGACCAAGCCCTGGATCCGCCGTATCCTCCACTGGACCTCCCTCTCGGCTTGATCCTGACCCAGGAAGATCTGCTTGACGTCGTCGCCGGCGTGGAAGGCGCGGCCGGCCCCCGTCAGAATCAGGACGCGGACTTCATTGTCGGCCGCCGCCGCGTCGACGGCTGCACCCATCTCGCCGTAGCTCCGGATGGTGCCAGCATTCATCGCCTGCGGCCGGTTGAAGGTGAGCACGGCGATGCCGTCGCTCTTCTCATAGATGATGTCTTCGTAGCCCATCTCTGGTGCCTCCTTCTCGGGATGAGGCCATGTTGCGCCAGGAGCGTGGAGCGGTCAAGGGGGTGGGCGCGAGCGAGCCGCAACCACGCGCTTCTGCGGCGAGTGGGTGACGCCGGGGACCCGGCTCCTTGGTGCTGCCGAGTGCCCTCTCGTCAGAGCGTTTGTCGACAATTTGGACGGCAAGATGTTGGCGATCGGGCAGGCGACTCCCTGTTTCCTGCAAGGATCGCGGGGCGGCGTGCCAACCGGGTGGCCGCGCCACTGTACCGCCGGGTAGCGGTGCGCCATGGGCGCACAGGGACCGCTTGCGCGGCGCTTGAGGCGGTGCTGCCACGGCCATCAGACTCCGCTTCACCACTCCTGCGGGCCATGGCTACACCGACATAGACTGTGGTACCGTTCATAGTGGCAGGTCACCCGCGCTTCCCTTCCGGCCGCAGGCTGACGGCCCCTCGCGGTCTGACTTGGTCGATCAGTTTGAGGTCGTCAGGCGCGACCAGAACAGTCGGTATGTGCTAGGAGACTGTGGCGATCAGCGGATTTGCCCTCGACTACATCTTCCATCCCCGTTCCGTCGCTGTTGTCGGAGCAAGCACGTCGGAACGGGGCGACCAGTTCATAGACGCGCTCAGGGAGATGCCGTTCCGCGGGGAGGTCTACGCCGTAAACCCGAAGTCCGAGACGATCATGGGCCTCCCCTGCTACCCCACACTGCGCGATGTTCCCGGCCCCGTGGACCACGTCATGACCAGCGTCCCGGCGATGGTGCTCCCGCAGATAATAGAGGACTGCGGTGCCAAGGGGGTGAAGGTCATCCATTTCTTCACGTCCGGCTTGAAGGAGACCGGCGAGGCGCAGCGGGAGGAGCTGGAGGCGGCGGTGGTGAGGAGGGCGCGCCAACTTGGGATCAGGATCATTGGTCCCAACTGCCTTGGCCTTTATGTCCCCGCCGTTGGTCTCGCCTGGATTTCCGGCCTGCCGAAGGAACCCGGCTCAGTTGGCCTTATCTCGCAAAGCGGGGCCAACGCCGCCGAGTTCATCCTTGTCAGTGCGCCATTCGGTCTCCGCTTCAGCAAGGTCATAAGCTACGGCAATGCCGCCGACCTCGATGAAAGCGACTTCCTGGAGTACTGCGCGGAGGATCCAGAGACGGAGATCATCCTCGCCTACATCGAAGGGGTAAAGGACGGACGGCGGTTCCGCAAGGTTCTGGCCGAGGCAGCCGCGACCAAGCCGGTAGTAATACTGAAGGGTGGTCTAACGGAAGCAGGAGGTCGGGCGACGCAGTCGCACACGGCAAGCCTAGCAGGCTCCGCTGAGGTTTTCGGCGTGCTCTGTCATCAGGCAGGGGCCGTGCAGGTGCGGAGCATGGCGGAACTGCAGGACATGGGCGTGGCCTTCCGGTTCATCCGCTCGCTACCTGGGCCGAATGCGGCCGTTATTGGTGGCGGGGGAGGGCGCAGTGTCCTGGCCGCCGACGAGTTGACGCTGGCAGGACTAAGGGTGCCACCGCTTGCTGAGGAGGTGCAGCGGCAATTGCGGGGGTTTACCCCGGTTGCCGGCACAAGCGTCTGCAATCCCGTCGATACCAACGTTATCTGGTATGGTGGCGAGCAAGCAGGCGAGCTCCTCGCCAGGACGATCGGCGCCGTCGCCAGTGCTCCCAATGTCGATTTTCTTCTGCTGGAACAGGGACTGCAGTGGGGCCCGAGGAAGTCGCGCGACCGGCCGGATTTCATTCCGAAGTGGATGGAGAGGACTCTGAAGACGGCCGTCGAGAGATGCGCCGACCTAAAGAAGCCGCTTGTCGTCGCGCTGACGCAGCTCTATACCCTCGACGCCTATGAAGCGACCCTCCGTTTCCAGGAAGCGTGCTATCGCCAGCACATAGCGGTCTTCCCCGATGTCAGGCGCGCTGCCGCGGCCCTCTCAAAGCTTCTCTCGTACACTGAGCGTCGCCACCGACTTCCGGAGTCTGTGTAGGCGGTTCTTGATAGACATCTGAAGGCTTGGTCTCGCTCCCCAGCGGTCGGTAAGGTGCTGCCTAGGAAAGAGGAGCGAGGAGTGCCACGTCAGCGTTCCCCCGCGGAGGTTCAGGCAGAGGCCAGGACTCAAGAGACCCGCCAATTGGTCCGCCGGGCATGACGGGTCACCCGTCGCAAGTTCAACCTCAAGGAGAAGGTGCGCATTGTGCTGGAGGGCTCCCGGGGCGAGATAAGTGTCTCCGATCGGACGCCGTGTCTGGCAAGATATTCGACGCTACTACGGACGGATACATCGACGTGGGAGACCAGTTGCCACTGGCAAAGAACAACTGCGCGCTTAAGCCGTGGCTGTTGGGGTGCCCCGTCTGCCCACCTGAGTAACTAGGCGAGGAGATTGCCAGCGCATGCTATTTCCGTTCTCTCGGCCAGACCGCCGCAGCGTCGAATCCTCGTCGGCGAGCTGGTGAGCGCGGCGGCTGGACGCGCCGCAGGCCGCCGGGCGGGCAGCGTTACGGCGGCCGGACCGGTGTGCCTCGAGGATTGTTGCTGGGAAGGGGAAGGCCCCGTCGCGTCCGTGCGGGCGTCGGCGGGGGGCTCTGCTGGCTGCCGCACCCGGCCGATAGTGGTCCTGGTCGCCCGGAGCGACGGTTGGGCCGTGGGGACACCGGGGCGGCCGGTCAGGTATGTCGTAGCGGACCGAACCCTGGTTGGGAAGTGGCCCTGCTCGTCGGAGCGACTGGATTCGAACCAGCGACCTCCTGAACCCCATTCAGATGCACACTTTGATTCTGGGGTGTTGACGGGGGTTTGGGCGTCCTGTAGTCTCTGGGGCGGTTGCTGTCGGTCTGGTGGTGGGAGTAAGGACGGACGCTCTTGGCTGGGAAACCTCAGCGGGTTCCTCGTCAGCCACCTCTTCTTCTGGGTGTGCCCCGTTCTGTCGATGATGATATTGCTGTGGTGAGAGACGGGGATCCTCTCTTACCTCTTTCTCAGGGGCGACCCGCCCGCGCGCGGCCGGCCCTGCCGCAACTGCGGCGGCTGGATGTACTGGGGCCGCAGCGGCGGCCACTGGCACCCCTAGAACCCAGACGGCACCCCACACCGGGACAGCCCCAGGGTAGAGGGCGCCCCCTCGGGTGAGGGGGCGCGTCCGCGTCGGCCGCTGCCGGGTGATCGGTGTCCTGGCGGCCGTGGACGGACCGACGGCCTAGAGGAACGCCGGAGCGGCGCTCAGCCTGATTGTAGCCCGGCGAACGAGCGTTCGCAAGCGGTGGGTCCATGGTCGGGGCGACTGGATTCGAACCAGCGACCTCCTGAACCCCATTCAGGTGCGCTACCAGACTGCGCTACGCCCCGACCAACGCTCATGGTAGCAGGGGCGCCTCGGGTTCGCAAGCAGCCAGCGAGTCGGGCTTCACCGTCCAGGCGCCAGGGGCTTCATTGCTGAAGGGGCACGCAGATGAGGCCCTCCGCGGCGTCCCCAACCTCCTCCGCTAGCCCGCGGTCGCGCAGGAGAGCCGTGTAGGCGGCAACCACGGCGTCCAGCTCGTCGTGGGTCAGGGGGCGTTCGTGGCTGGCTAACCCGGGAACGAGGGCCTCCAGCCATCGACGCAGCCAGCTCCTCCCATCAGCCGTCGTCTTCTTTGGAATGGGCCGGCCGAACAGCCGCACCTTGGACCCGTACGGGTAGACCTCAATGACCTCGAAGCCCCGCGCCCGCATGTCGTCTGCTAGCTTGATCCCTCTCTTGATGAGACCGCAAATGATCGTCTTGCGCGTCGTCCGGAAGCTGCCGATGCCCTGATGGGCCAGTTGCAGCTCGCATTGCCGGCCGTTGCCATCAGGGTTCAACGGCCACGACAAGGGCGCATCCAGGGCCACAAGCCGGGGGCGCCAGTGCGAGGCCAGCGACAGGATATCCTCGTCCGTGGTCACCGGGCCCACGGCTCGAAGGCGCGCCCGCTCGTCTAGCACGGCGTACCCCGAGGGCCTGGAGGCCGAAGAGGTGAGATCGAGGCCGAGGTAGGTCTGTAAGGGCATGGGGCGTGGCTCAGGCCTAACCGCCAGCGATGATCTGGGCGAGAACGACAATGACCAGGCCGGCCAGAGTGACCCCTCCGAACTCGGCCAGGATGGGGCGCGTCAGGTTGCCGATGAGGGTATGGTGAATGAGGCCGGTGCTCACGTAGAAGGCAAGAAGGAGGAATACCCCCGCCAGGAAGCCCTCCAGGGGCAGGAAGTGCAGGGACCAGCGGACCTCCGCAACCATCAGCCCGATGACGGCGGCGTAGGTGAGGGTGCGCCACGGGTTCGTCTCCGCCTCGCGCAAGATGTCGCTGGCCAGCAGGACACTGACCAGGCCGACGACGGCCGCCGCCGGCAGCAGGCCGGTTCCGTAGCTGTACACCACGGCGTAGAAGGCGAAGGCCGTGAGGTAGGTGATCACAGTGAGCACGAAGTGGGCAAGCGGGTAGGCCGGCGCCAGGGGGTTCACCGAGACGTACTGGCCGTAGAGGGCTGCTGCCAGCAGGACGGCCGAAGCGGCCGCGGCAGGCCACACCCAGTAGCCAGTGGCCGTGTCCTCGAAGAAGAGGCCGGCGCCCAGGGCCAGGAGCACCGGCAGCAGCAGGTAGGGGGCCGTGTCAGTCACGTCGTGCAGGACGCCGGAGGGGTAGGAGCGGATGATGCCATCCGCCCCCAGGGCCACCAGGCCAGTCACCAGGAGGAGGATCCAGGGCCTCGTAGGCTCCACGGCCAGGAACATGCCCACGCCGAGCCCGTAGACGGCGGCGAGCAGCGGTACGAGCCCGGCATGGAGGGGGCCCCGCTCCACCGTTACCTCCGGCTGCATCGGCTGTCGCGCCACGCGGGCCTTTCTGGTCATCGTCTCTTGCCTCCACCCACCTTCCGGCTGACCGACCTGCCCCCAGCCGGCTTTGGTCATCGTGACAGCACCCCGGCCGAGCGGGGTGCGCCGCGTTCCGTCAGGTCGGCAGCATTTTAGGCAGCGCTTGGAGCCAGTGTCAAACGGTACTCGTTTGCCTGCGGTTGCTCTGGGAGAGGGCGGCCACCTAGAATGGCAGATGAGGGCTGCGAGGATGAAGCGGGCGCCCGGTCGGGCGCTCTCGGCGCTTGAGAGGACGGTAGTGGAGAAGACTTCCAGCCTGGAGGGGCTCGCCGCTGAGGACGCCGGCGCCGCGATGGAGGAGGGACAGGAGGTCAAGCGCGCCCTGGTGATCACCGCCCACCCGGACGACTCCGAGTTCGGCTGCGGCGGCACCGCCGTCCTCTGGTCGCGACAGGGGTGGGAGTTCTACCAGCTCGTCTGCTCCAACGGCAGCAAGGGCAGCGCCGACCCGGCCATGACACCGGAGCGCCTGGCGCCCCTGCGTCGCGAGGAGCAGCGGGCGGCGGCCCGCAGGCTAGGCGTCAAGGACGTCTTCTTCCTCGGCTACGAGGACGGGGAGCTCACCTACAGCCGGAAGCTGCTGGGCGAGGTGGTACGATACATCCGCCTCGTCCGCCCTCACGCCGTCTTCACCCACGACCCCGAGAGCATCATCGTTCGCGACAGCTTCGTGAACCACTCCGACCACCGCTGCGCCGGGCTGGTGGCCATCGACGCCGTCTATCCGGCCGCCCGCGACCGCTGGAACTTTCCGGAGCACCTGGAGGAGGGCCTGGAGCCACACAACGTCAAGGAGATCTACATCTGGAGCTATGACAAGGCCAACTTCACCGTGGACATCACCGACGTGGTCGACCTCAAGATTCAGGCCCTCTTGGAGCACAAGACCCAGTTCGGCGACGGCACGGGCTTCCTCGAGTTCGTGAAGGAGCGCTGGCGCGACGAGTCCGGCCGCTACCTGGAGCGCTTCCGCCGCGTGGTGCTGTTCCGGTAGGCCGCGCCAGCTTTGCTGCTTTCGCCCCCGCGTTGACTCCCACTCGATCCGACCCTTATGATTCCCCTTGCCGCTCGATTCGCAGTGCCCTGAGCCTTCGGTCAGAGCTCAGGCCGAGGGCCAGTCGAAGGGCAGCCCAGGAGGACCGCCGTGGAGATCGCCAGCGAGAAGCTCCTCCAGATGTTCCGCACCATGGTCACCATCCGCGGGTTCGAGGAGGGCGCTGGCCGCCTCTCGCAGGAGGCCCGCATCCCCGGCGTCGTGCACCTGTACGCCGGCCAGGAGGCGGTGGCCGTCGGCGCCTGCGCCCACCTGAACCGCGACGACTACATCACCAGCACACACCGCGGCCACGGCCACCTCATCGCCAAGGGCGGCGACATGCGCCTGATGTACGCTGAGCTCTTCGGCCGCGCGACGGGCTACTGCAAGGGCAAGGGCGGCTCCATGCACATCGCCGACCTAGACCTGGGCATCCTGGGTGCCAACGGCATCGTTGGGGGCGGCGCGCCGATAGCGCTGGGGGCTGCCTTCGCCGGCAAGTACAGGGGCCGGGGCCAGGTCTGCCTCTGCTTCCTGGGCGACGGCGCCAGCAACATCGGCCCCGTCCACGAGGCGGCCAACATGGCCGCCCTCTACCGCCTTCCCCTGGTCTTCGTCTGCGAGAACAACCTCTACGGCGAGTACACCCGCCAGGAGCGCGAGATGGCCATCATCGACATCGCCGACCGGGCGGCCGCCTATGGCATGCCCGGCCGCAGCGTCGACGGCATGGACGTGCTGGCCGTGTACGACGCCGTGGGCGAGGCCGTCGAGCGGGCGCGCAGGCGCGAGGGGCCATCGCTGCTGGAGTGCAAGACCTATCGCTACTACGACCACGTGGGGACCAGCTACGGCGAGGAGGAGCGGCCGGCGGAGGAGCGCGAGCACTGGCACTCCCGCGACCCCATCCTGCTCTTCCGTCAGCGCCTCGCCGCCAAGGGCGTCCTGCCGGAGAAAGAAGCGGAGGCCGTCATCGCCGAGGTGCGGTCGCAGATCGAGGAGGCGATCAAGTTCGGCGAGGAGAGCCCGCCGCCGAGCGTCGAGGACCTGCTGAAGGATGTCTACACGTAGCACCACGGCCGCGGCGGCGAGCGCCAACCGTCCATCCAGCCGTAGGGGCGAACCTTCAGCTCCGCCCCCATCCAGTCGTAGGGGCGAACCTTTAGGTCCGCCCTCTCATCGCCGCAAGCTCGCACCACGTGCCCCTGCCTTCGACTACGAGGGGCCGTACGCGTATCACCTCGTACTCTCCACGTACAGAGGGCTTCCATCGCTGGGCAGGGCGGAAGTGGTCGAGACCTGTGTTCTGCGCCTCCGCCAATCGTCAGAACGTCATGGGTTTCAGGTGGTGGCCTACTGCTTCATGCCCAGCCATCTTCATCTGCTGATACAGGGCAGCCAGGGCTCGCGCCTTCTGCCCTTCGTGAAGTACTTCAAGCAGACATCCTCGTTCGACTGTCGTGGGGAGACGACACGGCTCTGGCAGCGCAGCTTCTACGACCGGGTGCTGAGGGTGGAGGAGGATCTGGAAGGCGTTGCCCGCTACATCTGGGGCAACCCGGTGCGGGCTGGGATAGTCGATGATTCGGAGAGGTTTCCTTTTTCAGGCCCGTTCGGGGCGGACCTGAAGGTGCGCCCCTACGAGGAAAGCTGACAAACGTACGTTGAGGCCGTAAGGGCGAAGCTTTAGCTCCGCCCAGAGGGCAAGTAGAAGGCGGGAAGTCCTTGGCAGGGGAGCTCGGCGTGAGTTGGCGCAGGGAGGTCGAAGAATGCAGGATTTGGGGGCGCTGAAACGCATCGACCCCAGGGAGTTCTGGAAGAGCGAACCAGCGCAGTTTAGCCCGTGGCTGGCTGAGCACCTCGACCTGTTGGGGGAGCAGCTTGGCCTGGAACTGACGACTGAAGGTCTCGAACAGGCCGTTGGAGCGTTTAGCGCCGACGTTGTTGCACGGGAGACCACCTCGACCCGGTTGGTCGTGATTGAGAATCAGCTCGCGGCCACCGATCATGACCACCTAGGCAAGCTTCTGACCTATGCATCCGGGTTGGGAGCCGGCGTCGTGGTATGGGTGGCGCCGGAGTTCCGCGACGAGCACCGCCGCGCCTTGGATTGGCTGAACGAGGTCACCACGGAGGATGTGGCATTCTTCGGGGCTCAGGTCGAATTGCTTAGAATAGACGATTCCCGCCCTGCACCCAACTTCAGGATCATCTCATCGCCGAACACCTGGTTCAAGACACAGCGTGGAACAGCATCGGAGCCATCCCCCAGGATGATTAGATACCAGCGCTTCTTCGCAGAGCTGCTGACGCTGCTCCACCAGAAGCACCCGAACTTCACCAGGTCCCGAACCGCATCCCCACAGAACTGGATAGCCTTCTCCGCTCGGGGAGCGGGCACGTACGGACTGACTTTTACCCAAGCAGGGCAGTTCGGCTGCGAGCTCTGGGTCGATACTGGGGAGGGCTCGCGGAACAAGAGTATCTTCGACCTCTTGCATGCGCAGAAGGATGCGATAGAAGCAGCGTTGGCTACCCCGCTCTCATGGCAGCGCCTGGATGCGCGCAGGGGATCGCGCGTTGCCCAGTATGTGGAGGGGTCGATTGACGCGGGGGAGGTCCGGCTTAAGGAACTCCGTGAGTGGGGCGTCCAGCGAGTAGTTGAATTCAAGAGGGTGCTTTCGCCCTACCTGACCAGAATCCTCGCTGAAGCCGCAGCGACGCCCGAGTCCTAGATGGGAGCGCGCCATGACTCGTGAACTCTTCTTCATGCAGGCCATCAACGAGGCGCTACACCAGGAGATGGAGCGCGACCCCGACATCTTCGTCGCCGGCGAGGACGTGGGCCAGCACGGGGGCGCCTTCGGCATCACCGCCGGCCTCCACGCCAAGTACGGCGACGAGCGTGTCGTGGACACGCCCATCTCGGAGGCGGGCATCATCGGCCTGGCCGTCGGCGCCGCCGCCTGCGGCCTGCGCCCGGTGGTGGAGATCATGTTCATGGACTTCATGGGCATCGCCATGGACCAGATCCTGAACCAGATGGCGAAGATGAAGTACATGTTCGGGGGCAAGGCCCGCCTGCCCATTGTCGTGCGCACCACCTGCGGTGCCGGCGTGCGGGTGGCCGCCCAGCACTCGCAGAGCCTGGAGGCCCTCCTCTGCCACATCCCCGGCCTGAAAGTGGTGATGCCCTCCTCCGCCTACGACGCCAAGGGTCTCCTCATCGCCGCCATCCGTGACGACAACCCGGTCTTCTTCCTGGAGCACAAGCGGCTCTACGGCCAGCGCGAGGACGTGCCCGAGGAGCCCTACGTGGTGCCTTTGGGCGTCGCCCAGGTGAAGCGACCGGGCAAGGACGTGACCATTGTCGCCACCTCGGCCATGGTGTGGGAGGCCCTGAAGGCTGCCGACAAGCTGGCCGAGCAGGGCATCGAGGCCGAGGTCATCGACCCGCGTACCCTCCAGCCCCTGGACATGGGGCTCATCCTGGACTCGGTGCGGCGGACGCACCGCGTGGTGGTAGCCCACGAGGCGGTGCGCTTCGGCGGCATCGGGGCGGAGATCGCGGCCCAGATCGCGGAGGAGGCCTTCGACTACCTGGACGCGCCACCGCAGCGCATCGGGGCGCCCTTCACGCCGGTACCCTTCAGCCCGGTGCTGGAGGACGCCTGGCTCCCCAACGCCCAGAACATCATCGACGCCGCGCTGAACGTGGTGCCGGCGCGGGCGTAGCGATGCCCACCATAGTCGTCCTTCCCAAGATGGGCATGACCATGACCGAAGGCACCCTGGCCCGCTGGCTGGCGCCTGATGGCGCCCGCGTCGAGAAGGGGACGCCCATCTTCCAGATGCTCACCGAGAAGATCAACACCGAGGTGGAGGCCGGGACGCCCGGCATCCTCCGCCACCTGGTGCCCGAGGACACCACCGTCGCCGCCGGCGCTGTTGTGGGCTGCATCCTGGCCCAGGACGAGGACATGCCCGCCGAACTGGCGCAGACGGCCGCGGCGGCGAGAGCGACGGCCCCGGCCGCCGCGGTCCCCGGCGCGGGAGGCGGCGCCGGGCCTCCTCGCCCGTCAAGCGGGTTCGTGCGGGCCTCACCGCTGGCCCGCCGCCTGGCCGAGGAGGCGGGGATCGACCTGTCGCAGGTGGAGGGCAGCGGCCCCGGCGGCCGCATCCTCCAGGAGGACGTGGAGCGGGCCATCGCCGCCCGACGCGAGGCCCCGGCCCCCGCCGCGCCGGCCGCAGGCCGCGCCATCCCCTTCAAGGGCGTGCGACGCACCATCGCCCAGCGCATGCACGAGAGCCTCCAGTCCATGGCACAGCTCACGATTACAATGGAGGTGGACGTGACCGACGCCGGGCGCATGTGCCAGGAGCTCAGCGCCCGCTGGCAGCCGGGCGCTGGCGGGGGCGTGAGCGTTACCTACACCCATGCCATCGTCAAGGCGGCGGGCCTGGCCCTGGCGGAACACCCGCGCCTGAACGCCACCCTTGAGGGCGACACCATCCGGCTGCTGGATGAGGTCAACGTGGGGGTGGCCGTCTCGCTCGACGAAGGGCTCATCGTGCCGGTGGTGCGGGAGGCCGACCGCAAGCCGCTGCGCCAGGTCGCCGTCGAGGCGCGGGAGCTGTCGGAGAAGGCGCGTCAGGGTACCCTCACCGTGGACGAGGTGACCGGCGGCACCTTCACCCTTACCACCCTGGGCATGTACGATGTGGACGTGTTCACGCCCATCGTCAACCCGCCCCAGTGCGCCATACTGGGCGTGGGGCGGGTGAAGGAGGTGCCCGCGTTCCAGGGTGATCAGATCGTGCGGCGCTCCGTCCTCAACCTCAGCCTTTCCTTCGACCATCGGGTCGTGGACGGGGCGCCCGCCGCCGAGTTCCTGTGTCGCGTCAAGGACTACCTGGAGCATCCTCAGCTACTTCTGGCGGAGCGATAGGGAGATAGCGGCGTAGCGGCGACCTTCAGGTCGCCACCTGCGCAGCGTTGGGATACGCTCGTGGCGACCTAGAGGTCGCCCCTGCGGTCAACGAGGGAAGGGCGATATGCCTGACTTCGACCTGATAGTCATCGGCAGCGGGCCGGCCGGCTACTCGGCGGCCCTGCGCGCCGCCGAGCTGGGCGCCAGCGTGGCGGTGGTGGAGAGCCAGAGCGCTGGCGGCAACTGCGTCCGCTTCAACTGCATCCCCAGCAATATCCTCCTCGACACCGTGCGCGCCTCCCTCGAGGCGCAGGGCCTGGGCCTGCACGGCGTTCTCCCTTCAGCAGGCGCGCTCAGCTTCACCCGCGCCCTGGCCCGACAGGCGCAACTCGTGGCCGGGGTGCAGACCGGCATCCGCAACCTGCTGGTCGCTCGCCGCGTGCGCTACGTAGCCGGCCGCGCACAGCTTGCTCCGCAGGCGGGCGAGTCGGTCCTGCGCGTGGCAGTGCAGCTCGCCGAGGGCGGGACGGAGGAGCTTTCGGCTGGTGCTGTCATCGTCGCCACCGGCGCCCGGGGGGTGCCGCCGCAGGTACCGGGGCTGCCCCCGGACGGCGTCCTTACCAGCGACCAGCTCCTGGGCCTGCCGGAGCCGCCGCCCTCTCTGCTGGTGCTGGGCGGCGGGCCTGGTGGCCTTGTCTTTGCCCTGGAGTATGCCTTCCTCTTCACCGCCTTCGGCAGTCGCGTGACGCTGGCGGAGGCGGGCCCACACGTCCTGCCCGGCGAGGACGGGGAGCTGGCGGGGTACCTGGCCCAGGCGCTGGAGACGGCGGGGCTAAGGGTGCTGACGGGGGCACAGGTGAAGGGCTTCGACGAAGAGGCTGGCGAGCGGCGCGCCCTCCTGTCGACGCCCGCGGGCGATGCGGCCGTCGCCGCCGCGGCCGTCGTGGCGCCCGACTGTCGCGTGCCCTACGTGGAAGGGCTCGGCCTGGAGGCCCTCGGAGCCTGGCTCGGCGAAGGCGGCGCCCTGGCCGTCGATGCTGCCTGTGCGACCACCGTCCCCGGCCTCTACGCGGCCGGCGATGCCACAGGTGGTGTCATGCTCTCCCACGCTGCCATTGAGGGGGGCCGCGTCGCCGCCGAGAACGCCCTCGGTGAGGAGAGGCGCCTCGACCTGAGGGCCATGCCCCGCTGCATACACACCCACCCCGAGTACGCCGCCGTCGGCCTGAGCGACCAGGAGGCGCGGGCCGCAGGGCGTGAAGTGCGGGTTGGCCTGGCCGACCTGTCCGCTAACGCCCGCGCCGCCGCACTGGGCCAGCAGGAAGGCGTTGTCAAGCTGGTCTCCGACGCCGCCACCGGCGAGATCCTGGGCGTGCACATCCTGGGGCCCCAGGCCAGCGAGCTCATCGGGCAGGCGGTGCTGGCCATGCGTCTGGAGGCCACCGTCTACGACCTGGCGGCCACCGTCCACTGGCACCCCTCGCTCTCGGAGGCGCTGACGGAGGCAGCCCGCCGTGCCCTGCCGGCCTAGAGGAGAGAGCCGATGAAGTACGTCCGCTTCCGGCACCAGGGACGGGAGTCCTACGGCCTGCTATCGTCCGAGAAGGGCGAATCCGTCCTCCCCTTCGAGGGAGACCCCTTCGGCGAGCGGCGGCCCACGGGCGGCCTGCTACCCCTGGCCGAGGTCACCCTGCTGGCGCCGATCCGGCCGACCAAGATCATCGCCGTAGCCCTGAACTACATGGACCACCTGCCCGCAGGCGGCCGATTTGTCTCAGGACAGCCGGACCGAAAGCCGCCAGCCGTCCCCGAGCTGTTTCTGAAGGCCCCTTCAGCCGTCGTGGGACCGGAGGAGGCCATCGTGCTGCCCGCCGGCGCCGGACGCGTCGACGCCGAGGGCGAGCTGGTCGCCGTCATCGGCCGGCGGGCGCGGGGCCTCTCGCCGGAGGAGGCGCTGGGCTGCGTCCTGGGGTACACCTGCGGCAACGACGTCAGCGCCCGCGAGTGGCAGCGGGGCGACATCCAGTGGTGGCGGGCCAAGTCGTGCGACAGCTTCGCGCCGCTGGGCCCCTGCATCGTCGATCGGCTGGAACCGTCGAGCCTGGACCTCCAGACGCGCGTCAACGGCGAGGTGAAGCAGAAGGGGAATACCGGGGCCCTCATCCATGACGTGGCGCACATCATCAGCTTCGCCAGCCGCGTGATGACGCTGGAGCCCGGCGACCTCATCTACACGGGCACCCCCGGCACTACCCCCACGCTGAGCCCCGGCGACGTGGTGGAGGTGGAGATCGAGGGCATCGGCGTGCTGCGGAACCCCGTGCGTGGGGAGGGTTAGACCGGGCGGCGGCGGAGCGACCCGACCTCATCGTCCTCCCCGAGGTCACCCACTTCGAAGAGGGCTCGGCTTTAGCAGGATAGGGCGCAGCCGCGTCGGCTGGCTCGGAGGGGGCGCTTGCGCTGCTGGCGAAGATAGCCGATGACGGTGGCTGGGTCTGGCCACCGATGGGCGATACTGGGCGGTGCTGGTTGTGGGGTGGCAAAACCCCATCCGTATCTGGGGCGTTGACACGCTGAGCTGTCCGGGCCAGCCCTTGGGCACGATGCCCTCACGGACATCCAGCGCCACGATCTCGGGTGGGCGGCTGCTTGAGGCGCGAAGAGACGCATGGAGTATTGGCACCCCACGCGCTGGAAGATTGTGTCTGGCACATGGAGCAGTGTAGGCTAGAGATAGAGAAGCTCGCCAGCACCGTTGCCCTGGCCGAGTACGAGCAGGAAGCGGGACCGGCCCGCCTAGCAAGACTCGCCAGGTCCGTCCAGTAAGGAACACTCCCCGGCAGCCAGGAAGCCGATCTTGTCCTCGAGGACACAAAGGCTGGCCTCAAAGTGTATTGCCGTCCCCTGCGGAGAGCCCGTGACAAGACGGGGGAACAGCCAGACCAGGAGGGATGACAGACAGGATGACAGGCGGATCCCAGAGCGGCGAAGATCGGGAGCACGTTGCCCTCCGGGGCCAGGTGTTGCTCCGTCCGGGCGCCGACGAGCTGGTTGATACGTCGGACGACGATGACGAGCCCAGGCGGCAGGTCCTGCCACGTTTCGCCGAGGTTAGCCCCCAAGAGGAGGAGGTTGTCCCTGTCCTGCCGCGAGCAGAGCCCCGGCCACCCGGTGAGACCGCTGAACTCTTGGCAGCGCCGGAGGTAAAGGTCGATGCGGAGGAGGAGCCAGAGCGAGAACCGGATGGGGTGACGCTGGAGGACCAGGAGGGCACTGACGATCCGGTCCGCATGTACCTTCGCGAGATCGGGAAGGTGCACCTCCTCTCCGCCAAGGATGAGAAGCGCCTGGCCCGCCAGATGGAGGAGGCCAAGCACATTGAGCGCATCGAGAAGCGGTGGACGGAGGAGCACGGCCA
>Ga0315289_10003859_pt1 | contig 22556 bp, 35 predicted proteins | sample YL17G11_40_MG_FD_203452 | JGI IMG/M metagenome (GOLD analysis project Ga0315289, IMG submission 203452) | Sediment microbial communities from Yellowstone Lake, YNP, Wyoming, USA - YL17G11_40 | ecosystem: Environmental > Aquatic > Freshwater > Lake > Sediment | place: USA: Wyoming | collected... | reverse complement strand
GCTGATTCTCTAACTTAAGAATGGCAGTCTTTGGTTTTAATTTAAATAAAATCCTGATTGAAAAGCAGGAAGGAAAAAAGCTTGGAAAGATAGAGGTTCGCTCAAAAATGGAGATAACTTCTGTAAAGAAAGAAGAAGTTGAGCTTACCAAAGACAAGGACGTTCTAAAATTCAACTTTGATTTTAAATTAACATACATGCCGGATCTAGCGACAATAGAATTCAAAGGACATGTTCTTGTCATGTCAGAACCGGAAGCAACAAAAAAGATTCTTGAAGATTGGAAAAAAGAAAAGATAAACGATAACCTTAAAGTCATGGTTTACAATGTCATCTGGGAAAAGTGCAATGTCAAGGCTCTTGAGCTGGAAGAAGACTTTAACTTGCCTCATCACATTCCCCTGGGTAGAGTTTCTTTAAACAAAGAAAAAAAATAATCATCTATAATTTATATTTTCTGACAATCTTTTTAATCATCTTTTTTTGGTCGGCCCAAGCTATCGCTTTCAAAGCGCCTTTTTTATCGAACCACTTGAAGCCGAAATGCTCTTTCCCGCCAAGTTTAACCTTCTTGTCAAGAAATCTTATAAGAAATGCAGAATTTCTTGCGCCTAAAAACCCCTTTTTGTCTTTGACAAATTCTTTTTCATATTCAAAAGAATGGACAAAGGGCGTTTTCTTCAGAGCAAATCCAGAAACTCGCCCGGTTTCCTCTTTCAACTCGCGCTCAACAGCATCAAATTCATCTTCTCCTTTTTTAATGCCACCTTTACACCATTCCCATCCTTTCCAATTTAGTTTTCTTTTTAGAAGCAGAAATTCATTCTTGCCACTGGCATTTTTGTAATAAATCAATGCGGCGATTCCTTTTCTCACTTTCTTTTTCATTTTTCACGCCGGGTACAGGAATCGAACCTGTATGGGCTTACGCCCGCTAGTTTTCGAGACTAGTTCCTTACCGTTAGGATAACCCGGCTTATAAATTTTAAGAATTGTTTGTTTAAAACCCTATCTAAACAACTGTTTAAACAAGCCGTTTTTATCTGATATTCTTTAGCTTTCCAAATCTGTAAATTTTATCTCCAACAACAAAGACTTCAAAATTCTTGATATTATTTAAATAAGGGGAAAGCAATTTTTCTTGCTTTATATCAGAGCCTTCAATTATTGGAAGAAAAGAAGGCATAACAATCAGTTTTTTGTTTTTCCAGCTTCCAGCAAGGAAACATTTGTATCTTTCTGCTTTCATTCCTTCATGCAGAGAGATAGAAGGATGCTCATGCCCGATTATTAGTGTCTTGCATTTGGCTGTTTCTTTATTTTCAATCATCTTATCGCCATGTAGAAAGCAAATATCCCCAAGGATGAAATAATTAACTGTTTTCAACTCTTTTTTTCTCGCAATCGGCGCGAGAATTGTGTCATGATTTCCTTTTACAAGAACAACTTTTCCATATTTCATCAATAAGTCAAGAATTGCAGTTGTTTCATTCCATTCCTGTCTTGAAATCTCTCCAAACTCGTGCTTTAAATCTCCGTTTATGACTATTGTTTTAGGTTTTGTCTTTTCAAGAAGGGCTTTTAGCTCGCTTAATGTCTCTTTGAACTGCATTCTTGGAACAAGAATGCCCTGTTTGTTCAGCGCCTCTTCATAGCCGATATGCAAGTCTACAAGAACAAGCGTCTTTTCTTTTTTAATCCAAATGCATTTTCCCAAAATTTCAATTCCCTTTAGAATCTCCATCCAATTTACTCCCTTAACACTTTTTTTGTTGATAAATCAATTATAATTGATTGTTTTTTCAGCTCACAATTTCCTTGCAGGGCAACATCAACAAAATTAACAACCTCTTGGCTTATTTCGCTGAACTCTACAGGCGCTTTTTCCCCAGAAACATTGGCAGAAGTTGTTATTATCGGCCCAGCTTCCCTTGCAATTGCCTTTGCAGTCTCATTATTCGGAATCCTTATCCCGATTGTCGGGCCATTGAAGCATTGATGAAGAAACATTATGCTCTTTTTCTTTGCAATAAATGTATGGCCGTTTTCCTTATCTTCAAGTTTTTTTGCGATAAACTCCCTGTCTTCATTGCTTAAAGTGGAATATTGGCTTGCTTGCTCCAAATCACAGAAAGCCACGCTAAGCGGTTTGCCTTTTTCCCGCTTTTTTATCTCACAGATTTTGTCAATAGCTGAATTTGCGAACATAGAACAGCCGATTCCATAAACAGTGTCTGTAGGATAAATGATTGTTCCGCCTGTCTTGGCTGCCTTTATTGCGTCTTTGATTTCTGCTGTTATTCTCATTCTACTTTATCCGTTCCATTATCGCCTTGTGCATTCTTTTTAAAAATTCCATCTTATCTTCAATTTTCATCAAATCAGCATGCCCCTGTATTATTAAATTTAATGCAAATGGGCTCGGAAGCCCGTTATGAACAATCTCTGTCTTGACTTTGCCTTGTTTTATCCATTCAAGAACAAGCCTTGCGTTGTTTATGTCCATCAAATCCTCAAGAACTTCCCGCTTTGCTTCCTTCAAGACAGGAAAATCAGCGCTTGTTTTTCTTGCAGCTGCAAGCATAAAGCTTGAGCTAAGCTGCTGCTTGCCAACGCTTTTTCTTTTTCCCTTGTAATTCCTTAGAATCATAAGAGCTCTTGTGGCGCAATGCCTGAATCTTCGCTTGAACATTTCTGTCTTGTCAACAGCTTCTTCAAGAATTTCCCTGATATTTTTTGAGCTAATCTCTTTAAGCGCTCTTTCAACCTGCATTGGTTCGAGGCTTGCAAGATAAAAGCCATTGTCATTTATGCCCATCTCAACATCTCTCCCTCCAAACCTTCCGACAGCATAGGCAATCGCCCTGCTCAGCGCATCATTGACCCTTCTGCCATACAAAGAGCTGAAAATCACATAGTGCTTTCCGCCATTGTTCCAATGCTCTATCAGCAGTCTTGCTGAATGGGGAATTCTGCTGAATTTGAATTGCTCATAAAAATAATTGTATATCGCATCAACCGAATTCCTGTCATTGTAAAGATATTCTGAAATCCATTCTTTTATCTCTTTTTCAGATTTTTTGCCTTCGAACATGCCTGCAAGGTTTTTTCTGAAATTCCCTATGCTCAGGGCAAGGTCAAAGCTCAATGGTAGCATTTCGCTGAACCAGCTTGGAATTGTCGGCGGTCTTGCAACACTCGCATTAACATAAACATTCATCCCTCTTGTGTAAAGGAACTCGTATTTATGTCCTCCGAGCACGAAAACTTCTCCTCTTTTCAGCCTTTCAAGAAATCCCTCATCAATCATCCCTATTTTTTCGTCTTTTCTGCTGAACGGAGCAGCGATTATAACATTCACAAAGCTTTCTTCAGGGATAGTTCCAAGGTTTGTCATGTAAATAACTCTCGCGAGCTTTCCTTTCTTGCCGATTTCCTTTGTTTTTTCATCATACCATATTTTTGCATAAACATTTCTTGCCTCAAGAGCATATTCTCCTGAAAGATAGCTGATTACAGAAAGGAAATCTTCTCTTGTCAATTCATTGTAGCAGTAGCTTCGCTTGATCAGCTTGAACATTTCCTCAATATTCCATATTTTTGCTATAGCCATGCCGTAAACATGCTGGCACAAAACATCAAGGCAGTTCCTGGGAATCTGTATTTTGTCTATTTTTCTTTCAACAGCCTCTTTAAGAAGAACAGAGCATTCTATTAAATCATCTCTGTCAAGAACAACAAGCCTTCCCTTGCTTACATCATGCAATTTATGTCCTGCTCTTCCTATCCTTTGCAATGCTCTTGCAACACTCTTTGGAGAGCCAAGAAGAATCACAAGGTCAACATAACCGATGTCTATCCCCAGCTCAAGAGAAGTTGATGTTACAACAACTTTCAACAAGCCTTCCCGCAATCTTTTCTCTATGTTGAATCTGAGCTCTTTGCTCAAGCTGCTGTGATGCGCCCCTATGTTGTCAAGGTATTTTGTGGGAAATTTTTCTTTCAAATGATGAATCACTCTTTCAGTGGCGCTTCTTGTGTTCGTGAATATAAGGGTTGTCTTGTGCTTCTGTATCAAGTCATCAAGAAGAGAGTAAAGTCCATGTTGCATTTCAGCGCCCGTAACCTCTATTAAATCAGGAACAGGACATAAAACTTTGAAGTCAACTTTTTTTGTGAAATTCACATCAGCAAGCAGGCATTCGCGCTGTTTTCCATTATCAAAGCCGACAAGAAATCCTGTTATTTCTTCAAGAGGCGCAATAGTTGCTGAAAGCCCGATTCTTACAGGGTTGAACAAGCTTGTATCCTGGAGCCTTTCAAGGCTAAGCGAAAGATGAACACCTCTTTTGTTGCTTGCAAGAGCATGAATCTCATCAACAATCAGGAACTCAACAGCTTTCATTTTCTCTGAAAACTTCGGGCTGTTTAAAACAATCGCGATTGTTTCAGGTGTTGTGACGAGAATGTGAGGGCATTTTTTCAGCATTTTTTGCTTTTCCACAGCAGTCGTGTCTCCTGTTCTTACAGCAACGCGGATATTCTGAAGTTCTATGTTCTTGCTTTTAGCCAGTTCGTTTATTTCAGAAAGCGGTTTTTCAAGATTCACAAAAATATCATTTGACAATGCTTTCAGAGGAGAGCAGTAAACAGTATAAACCTTCTCTTCAAGCTCCTTTTTTCTTGCAAGAGAGACAAGATAGTTTATTATTGCCAAAAATGCTGTGAGAGTTTTTGTCCCTCCTGTCGGGGCTGAAAGCAGAATGTTTTTGCGCTCGAAAATCGGCATGACTCCATAAAGCTGCGGTACGCTGAACTCTTTGAAACAGGAAAAGAACCATTCTTTTACAAGGGGATCCAGGATATTCAAGATTTCATTCTTCTCTCTAAGCTCTGCTTGTTTAATCATTTTTTCTTATTGAAGTGAAATGCAGTTTTAGTTTATAAGTTTATAAGGTTTTCCACAGCAAGCTATTTAAATAATGAACCGCTAACCGAATAGTTAAAATGCCGCAGATATCAAAAAAAAACGAGGACAAAATAAAAGAGCAGATTCTGTCATTTCTCTTCCAGAATTCGCCGAAAATGCTCTTTACTTCTGAAATAGCCTCGAATCTTGTTCGCGACGAGGAATTCACAAAAAGGCTTTTGATTGAGCTTGAAAAAAGCAATCTCGCTGTTCCTGTTAAAAAAAATCACGAAGGATATGATTATGCCAGAAGAATCAGGTGGAGGCTTTCTGAAAAAGCTTTTCAGGCATACAAGACATTAAATCAGCCATTGCATTATGATGAGGAAGACCACACATATGTCTGAGCATAGCAATCTTTTTTAACTAAAGTTTCTAGCATTTAAAATGGATGATGCTGTAAAAACATCTTTTCTGAAAGTTAAGCAAGATATACAGGAATTAAGAGAGGAAATTCAAATGTTAAAAGAAGAGCTCCAGAGTTTAACAAGCCTTGTTAAAAGTTCGCTTTTAACAAAAAGTTCCATAGGAAATGAAGGGGTTCCAACAGACAAACAGACAAACAGACAAACAGACAACACATATCCAGCACATCAACACATCCCTGAAAATGACTTGCAACCCATAACAGAGCTCGTAAACTCGCTAAAAATTGACTTAAAACGAAAATTCAAGTCGCTAACGAAGCAGGAATTCCATATTTTTTCAATTCTTTTTACCGTCGATAAAACGCAAGAATACGTCACTTACAAGGATCTTGCGGCAAGAATCGGGCTCACAGAGTCCTCTGTCAGAGATTATATTATTAGAATAATGAAAAAAGGCATCCCAATTACCAAAGAAAAGCTCAATAATAAGACAACAATCTTGAAAATTCCAGCAGATTTAAGGAATATTGCGACACTTGAAAGCCTTTTGAAGCTGAGGAATGCCGGAATTGGAGAGCTTGATTAGAATATCCATTCTCGTTTAACCGAATAAAAATTAAAATTCTCACTTTTGCCTCATTTTTAGCTTTTTTTCTCACTTTTTCTTATGTTTTTTGGCATGAATCATCACAAATCCCTATATCTTGCTTTTCTCCCTTTATTTCCAACATTTTACCTATATTTCATTGATTTTGGCCTTTTTACTCTCACTAACAACTCTCACTTTCTCAGTTTTTGGCTATTTAATACGAACTTTTAGTCATATTTTTTATATATAAAGTTCGTTTAATTAAAGAATATAAGTCTCACTTTTGCCTTCTTTTTTAACAGGCTTTTCTCTAGTTTTAATGCTGGAAATCATCATTTCCTTTATATCTTCAGGAATAAAGAACCTCTTTTTCCCTGTTTTTTCTATATTTTCCTCTATTAATCCATCACTTTTTTGCCTTATAGAATTTAACTGGCCGCGAATCGTGCTTTTCTCTTTTCCTGTAACAGATGCTATATCTTCACAGCTCAATTTTAGATCTGTATTGAGCAAAACCCATACAACCGCCCTTTCCATAACACTCAAATTATTCAAAAAAGCCGTCTGAACAGCTGTTTGAACACCTGTTTGGACACCCCCAACAGCTGTTTGTTTATCAACAGCTGTTTGAGGCTGTTTAAACGGCTGTTTAAACACCCGTGTATTAAAGAATGAAATAAACGTTTTCATGTCGTCAACTTGCTGTTCCATCGACGACAAACGAGCGTCGAAAACTTTTAGGCGGCTGTTTAAGTCTCCAACAGCCTCCTCATGATCCTTGGTTTTTTTATGAAGATGAGAAACCCAGTCAGCAGCCTTTTTTATATCCTTTTTAACAGCGCTGAAAGCCTCTTTCAGCTCGTCATGATCTCTTTTTTTGCGAAAAAACCACCAAACCATTAGAAATTCAAGTTTATTCAATTATTAAAGCTTTTCGCTTGTTTTCATAGAAACAAAAACTTTAAAAATAGCCTAAGTTAGTTCTTTTTAGCAAATGGAATACAATAACGGAAGAAAAGACAGAGAATTTTACAGCGATTCTTGTGCCGACGGGTGCATGAGGATTCAAGTGTTCGATTCTATTGCACGAACGCAAGTAGCTGAAAAAGATTTTTTAGACCAGCTAAAAGAAAGATTAAATGAAGAATGCAAAAAAGACTGCTCACACATGAAAAACGCGATTGACAGCGCTGTAGAAGCCATAACTGCTTAAAACTTTTAAGAAAAAAATGCAAGATCAGTATAATTACATGAAAGATATGAAGTTTTATAATGAAAAGACAAACAAATACGACCCGCCTGCAGTTTTTGAGGGGAAACCCTTTGTTCCTTCTGATAGAATTAGAAAAAATTGCACATATCTGCCAGAAGGAGATGAATGTGAAAAAGACAAGCTATGTAAGGACTGCAGGCATCATCCAAACTCAAAAAAAGAAAAACTAGAAGAAAAAGCAAACCAAATCATTTAAAAACAATAAAAATAACCATAAAGCATAAAAAAGCTGATTAAAACTTTTAAGCAAAAATGAGTTTGAAAAAAATCATACAGAAAAAACTTGAAAAAAAGCATCTCTCTCGTTTTTTTGAGTATGTCAAACTTGTTGGCACATATTTTCGGGAAGGGCTGCCTATCGCAAACATTATGAATGTATTAGATGAAAATAAAGGCGCTTCTATAGAGAAATTAGAAGGCCTATTTGATGACAGCCTTGAAAAATATAAGGGTCTTATAGCAAAAATGGCTAAAGAATACAAGCCAAAAGAAAATAGCATAAATGGCAATAAAGACGAAGCGACTTCTGAGCCTGCAACAGCCAATATATATCAGCCGGAACCTTTAAGCTAAGAGAAACACAGTTTTATCGCTTAAAACTTCCGAGCAATACCAGCAAGTTTCCACCCTCTATAAAACACCCTTAAACAGCCTATAAACTACGCTTAATACCGATTTATTAGTAAAATTTATATACTTAGGGTGCCCTAAGTAAACATAAACTAATAAGTTTATACCCTAAGTTCACAAACAAAAGAGGAAAAATGAATCAAAATAAGCCTTTTGCAGCAATTTATGTTCGCGTTTCAACTCAAGATCAGGTCCAGCATGGATTTTCTTTAGATGCCCAGCAGGACTCTTTGCAGAATTATGCAAAGGTTCTTGGTTATGAAGTTTTTAAGATTTACAGGGATGAGGGAAAGTCTGCAAAAGATATCACACACAGGCCAGAAATGATGCAAATGCTTGCGGATGCAGAAGCCAAGAAGTTTTCAGCAATATTCATTTACAAGCTTGACAGGTTTTCAAGAAGCTTAAAAGATTTAATCCTGACAATAGACAAACTGAAAGAATGGGGCATAGACTTTATTTCCCTGCAGGACAAAATAGAAACAACATCAGCTTCCGGCAAACTTATGTTTCATGTCATTTCAGCATTTGCAGAGTTTGAAAGAAATATAATAGGAGACAGAACAAAATTCGGGATGGAGAGAAAAGCCAAAGAAGGTGGATTTATAACAAAGGCCCCAAAAGGATATAAATTATTAAATAAAAAGCTCATGATAGATGAGCAGCAGTCTCAAGAAGTTAGGAAGATTTTTGAAGAATTCTTAAATTCACCTATTAGCCTGACACAGCTTGCAAAAAAGCATAATTTGACAACTTCAGGCATAAAAAAACTCCTTCAAAATACCACCTATACAGGGAAAGTCAAGTTCTCCAGCATTGAAAGCCAAGGAACCCACGAGGCAATAATAGAAAAAGGGCTTTTTGATAAAGTGCAGGATAAGCTGAAGAATCTGTAAAATGCAAATAACTCCTAAAACAAAAAAAGAGGCAGAAGACCTTGTTTTTCATATTTTCTTGCAAGGAGATATGCGCCATTTTGATAGCCTCTATTTTGGCTTGATTTCCGATTTTATTTTGAAAAAGGCTATAAGCTTGGAAAAAGAGACATTTTCTTTTAATGAAGTAAAAGAAAACATGAATATACACGGGCCTCAAAAATCTGAAAAATTAAATGCCTTAAAAATTCTTAGACTAAAAAATATAGGGTTTGAAGGTTTTGAAATGCCTTTTTTAAGTTACAAAGCAGATATTTTGGCTAGAAAAGGCGGCAAAGTTATTCTTATTGAATGCGGTCCATGCAGGCTATGGAAGGCGATTTCTTATTTAGAAGAAGACGCCAATCTTTGGATTACAAGAGATGAAAATCAAACTGAATTATTTATTCTTACCAAAGGGGAAAACTGGAATTCTGTCTATAAAGAATATAAAAATAGAATGGAAGAAAAACTTAAGAAAATCCCTAGTCCATTTGATAAATTGATAAAAGATAAAGATAAAAATGAGACAAAGAAGGTTTTTAATGTTTAAGCGAACTCGAAAAACAATGAAAAACCCTGAATTTATTAGATACTACAAAGATTATAGTGATTGAAAGCAAAGTTTAAATATAATAGTTCGCATTAAAAAGCAATGGGCATAGAAAACATTGTTGGGGTGATGGAAACAATGAAGGCAGAAGCTCTTAATTATTGCGGCAATATTCAAACAAATGTCCAGGATTTTATAGATTCTTTCAATAGCGTGCCAGCATATGCGAAGATTGGCATGATAGGAATGGCTGCCTTTAGCGCATATGTAGTCTTCTTAACAATTGCGTCGCCAAGAGAAAAGGGTAAAAAGGACGAAGAAAAATACAAGAACAAGACATAAAAGAGGAACATGGAAGAGCAGGAAAAACAGCAGATAATCGAAAAGTTCAGGACAGAGCTCAAGCTCCGGGGCTTCAGCGACAATACTGTAAAGAACTATCTGTTTTTCTTTGAAAAGTTCCTTGAAACTGTCAACAAAAAAACAGAGGAATTGACAGAAGATGACGCCAAAAGCTTTCTTGCGAGCATGATTGACACAAAATCAAGAAGCACTCTGCTGCTTGCAGCTTCTTCTCTGAGGTTTTTTTACACAAATATACTTAAAAAAAATGTTGATGCGATAAATCTGCCGAAAAGAGAGAGAAAACTGCCGAATATTCTCTCAAAAGAAGAGGTAAAGAAGCTGATTGAATCAGCAGAAACATCAAAATCCAAGCTTATTCTTTCAATGCTCTACTCGACTGGAATGAGGGTTTCTGAAATTGTGAATTTGAAAGCGAATGAATTGAATCTTGAAGAGAAAACAGGCTGGGTCAGGCAGGGAAAAGGAAAAAAAGACAGGCTTTTCATACTGTCAGAAAAGCTTGTCTCACAAATACGGGAATTTATTGAAATCCATAAAAGTTATGAGTATCTTTTCTCTGAAAAAAAGCATCTGACAACGAGGAACATTCAGAAAATAGTAAAGCACGCAAGCAAAAAAGCAGGCTTGCAGAAAAGAGTGACGCCGCATACCCTGAGACACAGCTTTGCTACTCATCTGCTTGAGCAAGGCGTCGATATTCGTGTTATACAGGAGTTGCTGGGTCATAGTTCTTTAAGCACAACGCAGATTTACACTCATGTTTCAGCAGAAGAAATAAAAAAAGTGCAAAATCCTTTCGACAATCTTTAATTCATTTCTTTTTGCTTTTCTTCTTTCGTTTGCCAACTGCAAATTTAAGAATAATCCCTACAGCAAAAAGAGCAACTCCCGTTGCAAGAACTAAAAGAAAATTCTTGGAAATTACTGAGATAAAGCCTTGGATCAGCAAATTAAATCCAGGCATATTCACATTTTTCGCAATTGATGGCAGAATCAAGTAAGGCAATCCAGAAACTGCAAAGCAGTATCCCAGACTCATGAACTTGCTTGGAATTCCCTTCGCAAGCAGAACAAGAAGAACCGCAAATACAGCAGAGATTATTATAAAATAAATCCTGATGCTTTTAAGAAATAAATTGAAGCCAGAGGTTAAAAATGCGGGGATGTTTCCCTGCGATTTCAAGCAATCTAGCCCTGAACATTCTGTATAATATGTTTTGTTGAAAACAGCTTCTGCAAAAACACCCGTAATGCCTTCTTTTCCAGCAGATATGATATCAGAGCATTTCAATGTCAAAATGTCTTTATCCATCGGAAAATCAATGTTCTCTTTGCCCTCACAGGCTTTCAGAATAGAAGGATAATTTTCTTCTAGAGATGTAGTTCCGTTCGTCTGAGATATTATAATATCTTTGAAAACAGGCTTCATGAAAGATTCAGATGTGATCTGCGCAAAAGAGAATGATAAGACAGTCAGGGCAAGACAGATGCAAAGCATGACAGAAACAACTGATTTTCCAAGCGCTCTTAGTATGCCCATGCAGGTTTTAGGCGATTTTTGTTTATAAACATTATCGGAGACAGAGGGAAAGCTTTTTAAAACAACTAAAATTATGTTTTAAATGGCTGAGGAGAAAGAAGCTGAACCAGTTAGTCTTGGAGGCAATATTTCCCTCGTAGGCTTTGGCATATTGGACCAATCTGAGATAGAAGTTGTCAAAAAAATAGTCGGCAATTATGTCAAGATGATGAATAACGAAGGAAGCTACAAAGAAATGAAGCTGAAGCTGAAAAGACATCAAAAAGGCAACCAATGGCTTCACGAAGTGATGGGAGAAGCAATTTTCAGGGAAGGAAAATTCGCAGCCACTGTTGGAGATAAAGGAACGCACACAAATGCGTGGAATCCTTACTCAGCCATATCAGAAGTCTGCGAAAAAATACTCGCAGAACTGAGACACAAGATAAAGAAAGAACAGAGGCACGATAAAAACATCGGCCCTGAAAAACTTGAATAAATAAAAAATGTTAAAGCAAAAGGAAATAAGGACAAGAGGAAAAAGGAATCTTAGCCAGTACTTTAGAACTTTCAATGAAGGGGACAAAGTCTCTCTTGTAAGAAACTTGAGTTATCCTGCACAATTCCCAAGAAGAATTCAGGGAACAACAGGAGTAGTAAGCGGAAAAAGAGGAAGGGCTTATGTTATAAAATTAAAGGACGGCAACAAAGAAAAAACATTTATAATCCATCCAATACACCTAAAAAAGTTAAAATGATAAAAAACAAGGAAGAAATTTCGCTGGTAGAAGTCAAAGAACTGCTTGCAAAAGAAGAGGATGAAGAAAACAAGCAGATAAAAGACACCCTGTCACATATCAAGAAATTTGTTAAACTATCTCCGGAAAAAGCGAAAAAGATGAAGGAAGAGCTAAAAGAGCTTGATATAATAAAAATCGGCAACAGGCATATAGTGAAAATAATTGATTTGCTTCCGGAAGATGCAGAGGATCTTAGAAAAATACTGGCTGGAGAAGAGGTAAGCCTTGACGAGAATGAAATCAATAAAATACTTGAAGTTGTCAAAAAACACAAATAAAAATGCAAGAGAAAGAAGAAAAAGCGATAATATTAGATTTCCTGCCACATGGCTATCCATTGGAAGGAAGAATGATGCCAGTTGCACAAGCGATAGGCATGGATCATTTCACTTTATTGCAGCTCGTCCCGCGAAGAGGAGAAGCACTGCAGCTGAAGGAAGAAGTTTACATCGGAAGTGGTAAGAGAGATAAAATATCTTATATTCTTGGAATATTGCCCAAAGAAAAACTGACAGAAACAGCAAAATATCAGATAGAGGATTTTGTTCAGAAAGTCGTTGTTGAAAGGGAAAGCCGGTTTGTTGATTTTTTCAACAAAGCAGAAGCGATAAACACAAGGCTGCATCAGTTTGAATTGCTCCCAGGTTTTGGAAAAAAACACACAGAAGCAATAATTGAAGAGCGCGAGAAGAAGCCGTTTAAATCTTTTGATGACATAAAGAAAAGGGTTAAAAACATCCCTGACCCAAAGAAAGTTATAGAAAAAAGGCTTATGGAAGAGCTTACGCAGTCAGTCAAGTACCGACTGTTCGCAGGATAAAAATGGAAAAACCTGAAATCAAAGAAAAAGAAAAGAAAGACAAGAAAGAAAAACAAGAAAAAAAGCAGCTAATGCCGAAGAAGAGGGAAGAAGAGCTAGTCAGAATCATGGTTACAGATATTCCGGCAGAAACAAATGTTTTTCATGGATTGACAAGGATAAAAGGGGTTTCATGGTCTTTTTCAAATGCAATTTGCCACAGCCTTGGACTTGAAAAAAACAGGAAAATAAAGGATTTGAATGAATCTGAAATAGGCAAAATAGAAAAAGCAATAAAAAATCCAAATGTTCCAGTGTGGCTTCTCAACAGAAGAAAAGATTATTCAACCGGAGAGGACAAGCATCTGATTGCGGCCGATTTGGATTTTCAGAAAGAAATGGATGTAAGAAGACTTAAGAAAATACATTCTTACAAAGGATTAAGGCACGCTCTCGGACTTCCTGTAAGGGGGCAGAGAACAAGAGCGCACTTCAGGCACGCAGCAGCACTAGGTGTGTTGAAAGGGGCTGCCAGGGAAAAATCAAAAACAGCAGCTCCTCAAGCAAAGGCAAAATCCGCGGCTAAATCCTCCAAAGAAAAGAAAGGGGGCAAATAAAAATGTCTATAATAAAATACCATAAAAAATACAAAAGGCCAAGAAAGCCATTTGAAAAAGAAAGAATAGAAGCTGAAAATGTGGTAGTCAAAAAATATGGCTTGAAAAATAAAAAAGCGATATGGAAAGCAGAGAATTATATAGACAAAATAAGAAACCAGGCAAAAAAACTGCTTACATCCTCACAGGAAGAACAGCAAAAATTCATAGACAAGCTTGCAAAAATAGGGCTGCTTTCCGCAAAATCAAAATTAGATGATGTTCTTGGATTGAAGAAAGAGAATATTCTTGACAGAATGCTACAGACAATTGTTCTTAAAAAGAATCTTGCAAAAACCACAAAACATGCAAGACAGCTTATTACTCACAGGCATATTATTGTCGAAGGAAAAATAGTTACTGTTCCTTCATACATAATATCTGTTGAAATGGAGAAGGAAGTGAATAAAAAATGAATAAAAGGAAAGACCTCAAAGTGATTGTAAATGAAAAAGACGATTTCATTGGAAAGAAAATAATAGAGGCTGCCGATTCTTTTGCAAACATACCAGAACCATTGAATCAAAGTTACTCAGATTATACTTCAATTTCAAATAAAATACTTATTCACTCAATGAAATACAATAAAAGGTATAAAAAATGAACGAGGAAATAGAAAAGCAGGATATTGAAAAAGCAAGGGAAAAGCTTGAAGCACTCAAAAAACAGAAAGCTTCTAGTGAGTCGAAAACTCAGGAATTTTCTGGCGAAGCAAGAGAAAGAAAAGAAGACAAGAGAAATGTTCAGGGAATTGCATACATTCATTCAACTTATAACAACACAATCATACACATAACTGATTTGGCAGGGAATACAATAGCGCAAATTTCTGGCGGAAAAACAACAAAGCATTCAAGATTGAAAGCAACCCCCACTGTCGCGATGTTTGCCGCCAAGAGAGCTGCAGAAATGGCAAAAGAAGCGGGAATAACCTCTTTATTTATAAGAATCAAGTCAAAGGCCGGCTCTGCAACAGCGGGCCCCGGAGCTCATGCCGCTGTAAAAAGCCTCGCAAGGGAAGGTTTAAAAATTTTAAATATCCTTGAAACTACAGCGATACCAAGGGGCGGACCAAAGCCAAAAGGCGGAAGAAGAGGAAGGAGAGTATAAATGGAAATAATAAGTCAAACTGAAAACAAAATTGCATTTGTGATAAAAGGAGTTAATTCAAGCTATGTTAACGCGATAAGGAAGTCCGTAAATGAAATTCCGGTGCTTGCCGCCGATACAGTTGAAATATCAAAGAATGATTCTGTTCTTTATGATGAAATAATCGCGCACAGAATAGGTCTAATTCCACTGATTGCGGACAAAAAAACATTTACTTTGCCAGAGGAATGCTCATGCAAGGGCAAGGAATGCTCGAAATGCACAGCAGCACTGACATTGAAAGTGGAGGGCCCGGGGATGATTTATGCAAAAGAGCTTAAAAGCAAGACAGTTAAGCCCGTTTATCCAGAGATGCCAATTGTTCTCCTGCAAAAAAATCAGGAGCTTGAAATTGTTGCAAATGCGAGAATGGGCAGGGGAACGCAGCACGCAAAATATTCTCCGGGGCTTGCATGGTTTGGAAATTATCCTGAAATAAAAATCAAAGACAGCGCATTTACAGAGGCAGCCAAGGCATGCCCAAAGAATGTGTTTGAAATAAGGGACAGCAAATTTTCAGTAAAAAACCTTTCAAACTGCGATATGTGCATGGCATGCGTTGAAGCGGGCAATCTGGCTGGAAAAGACGCTGTTTCTGTCACAGGAAGCGAGGAAAATTTCATATTTTTCATTGAAAGCTGGGGCCAAATACCATCAAAGGAAATATTCATTGAAGCATGCAAATCTTTGGGGGAAAATTTAAAAACCTTCTCAAAAGAGATATCAAAGATATAGCAAGGGAAGCGCGGGGATGCCGGAGCGGTCAAACGGGTAGGATTGAGGTTCCTATGGCTTAGTGCCTTCGCAGGTTCGATTCCTGCTTCCCGCATCATTATAATCAAAAATGATAAGCAACACAAAAATTAAGGAAAGAGCAAGAAGAAAAAAACCAGAACTAGCAGAGGCAATAAATCTGCTGAGAAAGCAGAAAAAAGAAATATGGACAGCGGTTGCCAATATTATTGCGAAGCCAAGAAGAAAAAAAATCGCAGTAAGCCTGACAAAAATAAGCAGACTCACTAAGCAGGGAGATTATGTTATTGTTCCTGGAAAAGTTCTTGCCGGAAATCTGGAACATAGCATTCATCTGGCGGCAGTTTCATTTTCAGAAAAGGTAAAACAGGATAAAAAAATAAGCATAATAAGCTTTCAGGAGCTAATAAAAAAGAATCCGAAAGGAACTGGAGTGAAAATAATAATATAAAATGGTGAAAATAAAAATTTTCAACATGAAGGAAATTGCCGAATTTCCAGTATGCAGGAAATGCAATACATTTCCGCGCAGGCAAAAAATCTGGAGGATTTTTTAGCATGGAAAAAAACGAGATAATCATTAACGCTGAAGAAACCTCTCTTGGCAGAGTTGCGACATATGCCGCAAAGCAGGCTCTTCTAAAAAAGAAAGTTATTGTTGTAAACTGCGAAAAAGCATTAATTTCTGGAAACAAAGAAGCGGCAGTGGCAAGATATAAGGCAAAAATAGCTATAGGAAAAGGAAAAAGCAACCAAGGCCCATTTTTCCCAAAAAGCCCTGAAAGAATAATGAAAAGAACAGTGAGAGGAATGCTTCCATGGGCGATAACTAGAGGAAAAGAGGCATTGAAAAATGTGATATGCTATGATGCAGTTCCTTCAGAATTCAAGGATAAGGAAATGATTTCATTTGAAAAGCCCTTGATGAAATCAATCATGCTAAAGGAGCTGTGCAGGCTACTGTAAAATGGAAAAAACAAAAGAAATTAAAGAAAAAGTCATAACAATCTCAGGAAAAAGAAAAACAGCAATAGCAAAGGCTACAATAAAAGCCGGGACAGGAAAAATAAGGATAAACAAAAGGGCGGTTGACAATTTCAGCTTTATCAGGCAGCTTCAGCTTCTTGAGCCATTAAAGCTCGCAGAGCCTTTTTTGAAAGAAAAGCTGAATTCATTTGACATTAATGTGAATGTTACAGGTGGAGGCCAGGAAGGGCAGGTTGAAGCTTCAAGGCTTGCAATAGCAAGGGCGATTCTTGCATACACAAAAATACCCGAGATAAAAAATGCCTATCTAAACTATGACAGGGCATTGCTTGTTGCAGACGTAAGAAGAAAAGAGCAGAGAAAGCCAGGCGACAGCAAGGCGAGAGCCAAGAGGCAGAAGTCATACAGATAAGTTTAAAAGATAATGAAAATTTTAAAAAACAAATAATAATAAAATGATAATACCAATAAGATGCTTCACATGCGGCAAACCGATTGCTCATTTATGGGAGCAGTTCAAAAAAAGAACAGAGGTAGGGGAAGATCCAGCCAAGGTTCTTGACGAGCTCGGCGTTGAGAGATACTGCTGCAGGGCTGTTTTTCTAGGCCATGTTGACTTGATAGAAATAACAAGCAAATTCAAGAAAGCTTGAATCTAGTATATTTTTTGCATTCTAAGCACTGAATAACCAGCTTCTTTTTGCTTGTCCTGACTTTATAGTTTCCGTTTTTGAAAAATGCAAGGCAATATTTGCAGAAACTTCGCTTTATCTCGCGAGGAAGCTTGATTTTAAAGTGCATCGCAATATTTTTCGCTTTCTTAACATATCTTTTGCTTAATCGCTCGTTTTTTGAGGCTTTTTCAAGAAGAAGTTTTATTTCATCAAGCTTGCTTTCTTTGTCTGCCATAGAATATGATAAAAACTTTTGTTTTTAGCATGCTTAGAAATTGCAAAACAATTTCTTGCACAGGAAATCGATATTTCCTTGTGCCGAAAATGCAAGGCATTTTCAAGCAAAAAAGTAGGACAGCTCGCAGATTTCCCAGCCAGAGCCAGTACCGCCTGCAACGTAAACAGCTTAACTTCCGTGTTCGGGATGGGAACGGGTGTTGCCTGTTTACTATGGCCGTCCTGAATTTATATCTTTAATGCATTTTTAAAGCTTTCGAAAACCGAGGTTTTCGATGCACAGAAAATTTTTGAATTCCAAGAAAATATTTTGATTCCAAGAAAACCCTTGGATTTTCTGGACCAGAAAATCTTCGATTTTCTCGGTTTCTGGACCAGAAAAGCTTTACTTTTCTTGGTTTCAAGTGCTTTCGAGCGCGCCCGCAGGCGCGCGAGCGATGGGTTTTTATATCTCTATTTTTTCTTTTGATAATGCGGGGATGCCGGAGCGGTCAAACGGGACAGCCTCAAGAGAAACTTTTAAAAAAAGTTTCATCAAAAATGAGCAAGCTGTTGGCTTAGTGCCTTCGCAGGTTCGATTCCTGTTCCCCGCATATTAGGATACTGAAAATGTTCAAAAAACTAGTATTATATGATCTGAAATCGAAGCCTCTTGAAAAAGAGTTTGTTAATAAGCTTAAAGCGTGTTCAGATACAGTGAAAATAGTATTTGCTGAAGGCGAATATCTAAGACACTTGAAATCTTCTGATATAGAAGGCGCTGATGCGCTTATTACTCGTATTTTTGATTTTTATGATGATTCATTATTTGAGAAATCAAATCTGAAATATATCGGAGCGATGCATACAGATATCTCGCATTTTAACGCTTTACTTCTGAGAAAAAAAGGAATCACAATAACAAATATCCCTGGATACGCGACTGAAGCAGTAGCCGAATTAACAATTTCTGCTTTACTCAATATTTCTAGACAAACCCACGATGCAATGAATTTTGTAAAACAAGGAAAGTGGGGTTTCGAAAAATTCCAGGGTTGGGAATTGAAAGACAAAACTTTAGGGATTATTGGGCTAGGGAGAATTGGAAGCAGATTTGCAGAAATTGCCAAAGGGTTTGGAATGAAGATAATCTATTATTCTAAAGAAAAAAAGCAAGTGCCTTATGAGTTTGTTGAATTGAATATGCTGTTGAAACAAAGCGATATTGTAAGTCTGCATTGTAACTTGACTGAAAAAACTAAAAATATTCTGGATAACAATAAATTAAAATTAATGAAACAAGGTTCAGTTTTACTTAATGCTTCAAGAATGGAACTTGTTGATATGGAGACATTATATGAACTATGTAAAAATAAAATGATTTCTGCTTGGTTTGATGAACTCCAGAATGAAAAATGGAGAGATAAATTTAGGAAACTTGACAATGTTTATCTAACCCCTGATTATGGTTGGATGACAAGAGAAGCTCAGCAGAGAGTCAGAGAAATCACCTTGAATAATATAAAATCATTTTTAGAAGGAAAGCGGGTTTGAAAATGTTATTTGTCGGAATTGATTTGGCATGGTCCCCTAGAAATAATACTTCTGTTGCAATTTTAGAAGGAAATAGCAAAAAAGCGATACTGACAAAATATGCAAATCTAGATTCTGATGAAGATATTCTGAATTTTGTTAAGGAAAATGTCCAGGATAAAGAGGCAATTATAGCAATAGATGCTCCATTGATTGTTCCAAATGAGAAAGGAAGAAGAGTGGCTGAAGAGATAGTTGGAAAACTTTTCAGAAAGTTTAATGCAGGAGCGCATCCGGCCAATAGGGAAAGATTAAGCCAATGGAGTGGAAGTATAAGGGGAGAAGAAATTTCAAGGCTGCTTGAAATAGAAGGATTCAAGCACAATCCTTATATAAAAAAATGCGAAAAATCAAGAGCCTTTTACGAAGTTTATCCTCATCCATCAATGGTTGTTTTGTTTAATTTAGACAGCATTATTAAATACAAAGCGAAGCCAAAACGTGATTATCCATACAGATGGAAAGAATTTAAAAAATACCAGAAATATATGGTGAACTTAGAAAAAGCAAAGCCAGCAGTTTTTCTTCCAAAAGAGATAACTGCTAAAAAAGTCGAAAAATTAAAAGGAAGTTCTTTGAAAAAATACGAGGATTCGCTCGATGCAATATTTTGCGCTTATATTTCATATTATCACTGGACAAATCCAGAAAAATGCGAGGTTCTTGGAAACATGAAAGAAGGATATATACTCACGCCTGTTTTTGACTACATGAAAAGAGATTTAATTAGCTTTAAAAGTCAAAGCCGCTTATCTAAATTTACATAAGAAAATGAATAACATTGACAAAAAACCAGAAAGAAAACTTGAAACAAGGCAAGAATCATATGTAGTTGACACAAGCGCGATTATTCACAGAAAGGTTTCAAGGCTGGCAAAAAACGGCTTTAAAGGAACAATCTTGATTCCAAATGCGGCAATAGCTGAGCTTGAAAATCTTGCAAACAAGGGGCAGAATGTAGGAATTAAAGGTCTTGAAGAAGTTGCAAAACTTCACCACTTCAAAAACCTAAAATTAAAATTTATAGGTCCAAGGCCTAGCGAGCATCACATAAAATACGCAAAGTCGGGGGAGATAGACGCACTAATAAGAAGCCTTGCGCACACTTATCACGCAACATTAATCACATCAGATATTGTGCAGTCAAAATCAGCAGCAGCTTACGGCATCAAGGTTCTTTTTCATAAAGTCAGGTTTAAGAAGCCGAAAAAGAGATTTCTATTATTCAGGAAAAAGTAAATTATGGAAAATGATTAAAGCAAACGAAAATATTGAATATAGATACTTTGCTTAAATCATTTTGGGCTCGTAGCTCAGCTTGGATAGAGCGGAAAGTATATAATCAATAAAAGCATCATCACTTTATGCTTCCCCCAGGTAATCCCCATATCCATTTTGACAATTATCTTCTTAGATTAAGAAATGATATTAAAATAATAGGAGCATCCCCCTTACTTAAAAATTGGCATGACACTTCATTCAAGAGTTATAATTCTGCTTCAAAGAAAATAGGCTTGTCTGAAAGCTTTTACAGGGCATTTGTAACAGGAAGGCTTGCTGTGCCCATATGGGCTTTAGAATTAATCTATAATATAGATAAAAAAATAATAGATGAAATCTATCATTCAAATATCTATTTTACAGCCAGAAATAAAAAAGATGTCTTGCCAAAATCAATAAATCCAAAATTAGCATATTTAATAGGGTATTTGCATGGGGATGGGCATATAGACTCCAATGGAAAAAGAATATCTTTTTTTGATAAGCATATGGAACAATTAGAATTAATTAATAGGCTTATAAAAATTATTTTTAATGTTGAGGGGAGCATATATATCAGAAAAAATAAGATATACAATAGCAAATCTCCAACTTTAGATATTAGAAGGGCAACGGTTAATTCTTTTTTTTCAGAAGTGATTGGGATAAAAAGAGGAAAAAGAGATGCTAATAAAATTCCTTCAATTGTCAAACAAAATAAAATCCTGCTTAAATGGTATTTATGCGGGTTATTTGACGCAGAAGGCGCAATGCCCCTTAATCCTAAAAACAGAAGAGAAATCTATATTGATATTGCAATGAAAGATAAAGACCTAATTTATTCTGTCAAACTACTTTTGGAAAAAGAGTTTGGGATTAAGTCATATGGGCCTTATGTGAGGATTGCAAAAAACAATAAAATTAAAAACCCCACTATCGAATCTGAACTGAAGATAAGAAAATTGTCTGAAATCAACAAATTTTTAAGTATCATCGGAACAATTCATCCGGATAAGCTTCGTAGAAAAGAATTAATGCTTAATTTGCTAAAGAATAAAATGCTCCTGTAGCTCAGCCTGGATAGAGCGCAAGGTTCCTAACCTTGGTGTCGCAGGTTCAAATCCTGTCAGGGGCGTTTAAGGAGTAGGTCGAGGGTTCAAATCCTTCCGAGCCCGTTTTTGGAAGGATTTTTTGGATGTTAGAAATTCAAAGAATTTCTGGGCGCTTCCGAGCGCGTTTTTAGATGCGCCGGCCGGGACTCGAACCCGAATAAGCAGCTTGGAAGGCTGGCGTCCTACCATTAGACTACCGGCGCATGAATATTCTTGTGTAAGGCTATTTAAAAAGATTTTTAAACGGATTCTTATTCCAGTTTAAATGGAAAATTCTGAAGCTGAAAATAAGCCTGAAGAGGCAAAAATACAAGTTGAGGAAACGCTCGGAAACAAAGTTTCCGGCGTGCCGAAAACTCTTGAGTTTTCAAGCAAGATAAAGATAGCTGAAATAAAGGAAAAACCCAAGAAAAACTGGTCTGAATTTTATGACAAGCATCACAAGAAGCTTTTGATGATCCCATTGAGCTTGTTTTTAGCAGCTCTGATAGTCATCGCTATCTTTTATTCAGCAAACGGCGATATAATGAGCAAAGATGTAACATTGACAGGCGGGACTTCAATAACTCTTTTTTCTGATTTGAACATAAACACTCTTCAAAATGCCCTTCAATCAAAAATCCCAGATATTGTCGTAAGAGAAATTACCGAGCAAACCACAGGGAAACATATCGCAGTTGTTATTGAAACAAAAGAAAACGTGACTGAAACACAATCGGCATTGGAAGAATATTTGGGATTTGGGCTCACTTCTGAAAATTCAAGCGTAGAATTCACAGGCTCTGCTTTAAGCAACTCTTTTTATACAGAATTAATGCGGGCATTGGTTATGGCATTCATTTTTATGGCAATAGTAGTATTTGTAATCTTCAAGAAACCCTTGCCTTCAGCTTATATGATTTTATGCGTGATTATAGACATAACAGTCCCTCTGGCTGCAGTAGATTTGCTTGGAATAAAGATGTCTACTGCAGGGATAGCTGCATTTTTAATGCTGGTAGGTTACAGTGTTGATTCTGACATTGTCTTGACAACGAAAGTATTGAAAAGAAGAGAGGATGGAGATTTAAATCACAGGATAAAATCAGCGGCAAAAACTGGCCTTATGATGTCAGGAACAACCATTGTGGCTGTTTCCATCGCGTATTTTTTCGTTATTTCAAGCGTATTAAAACAAATATTCCTTGTGCTAAGCATCGGTCTTGTCACAGACATTATTGCAACATGGCTCTGCAATGCCTCGCTTCTTAAATGGTACTGTGAAAAAAGAAACATAAAATGAAACTTACATTCAAAATTTGGATTTTGATATTTTTCTTAGCTGTGTCTGTAATAGCAATAAATCCTTTGGGATATCTGGAAAAAGGAGTTCTTGT
>Ga0315289_10003858_pt1 | contig 22558 bp, 32 predicted proteins | sample YL17G11_40_MG_FD_203452 | JGI IMG/M metagenome (GOLD analysis project Ga0315289, IMG submission 203452) | Sediment microbial communities from Yellowstone Lake, YNP, Wyoming, USA - YL17G11_40 | ecosystem: Environmental > Aquatic > Freshwater > Lake > Sediment | place: USA: Wyoming | collected... | reverse complement strand
AGAAATAAAAGTCAAGCAAATTATATCTACAGTTTTTCCACAATAAAAAAACCACCGCTCCAAATGTCTTTATCAAATTGATTTAAGATTAGAGATTTCACTATTCTTTTTTTGATTACCCTCCTCTAATCCATTACGGTGGCTAAATTTCTCTATGTTTTAATTTAACATGGCAAGAAACCCTGTCAAGTCTTTACTGCCCCATTGTTTTATCCTACTTTTGCTGTCTTTTTTGGCCTGTCCTACCCCTTGTCCTACCTTACCTCTTACAATTTTTTGCCTACAAACTCGGCGAATTCGGCTAACCTTTAAGTAATTTCAAAAATTCCTTCTTAGTTAATCCAGCCTGTTTAATAATATTGAGCAAAGTTCCCTTAGGAATATCTCGACCTTCGTGAATTGGTATTACAATTCTTTTATTATTTTTAGCCAAAATTAAATGGCTTCCCTTTTTCCTCCTCCGTTGGAAGCCAAGCTTAAGCAGAATTCTTAAAACCTCGTTGGTTCTCAAAATTGGTAATTTATTTCGCATAACCAGGAATCAATTTCTTTTCAAAGCCAGCTTTTATATCGTAATCAACACCAACAATAATCTCCTCAATTTTGGCATCTTTAGAAACTTTAACTTTTTTATCTTTAGGAACTGGTTTGTCTTCTTCTAAAAGAGTCGAGAGATAAAGTTCAATAGCTTCACGAATGTTATATCTTGCCTCAGCTAAACTATCGCCGAAAGAAAGACAACCAGGCAAGGCTGGAACAAAAACATTATAAACACCTTTTTGTTCTTTCTCTGGTTCAAAAACAACTGTAAATTTATATACCTTCATATAATTTATTTTATTAAAAATAAAATGAGTTGTCAAATAAACTTTAAACCTTTACAATTTCTTGCCAACAAATTCAGCAAATTCTGCTAACCTACAAGCGTATGCCCATTCGTTGTCATACCAGGCGACGATTTTGACCAGATTCTCAATAACCATGGTTGAAGGAGCATCAACAATGGCAGAATAGGAATTTCCAATGTAATCTGAAGAAACTAAAAGAGCATCTTCAATTCCTAAAATGCCTTTTAATTCTTTTTTCTGAGAAGCTTTTTTAAAAGTATAATTAACTTCTTCTGCAGTTGTTTTTTTCTTAACCTCACAAATTAAATCCAAAACGGAAACGGTGGGGGTTGGAACTCGAAAGGCAATGCCATCTAATTTTCCTTTCAATTCTGGAATTACTTTTCCAATAGCTTTAGCCGCTCCGGTTGTGGTTGGAATGATATTTAGGGCGGCCGCTCTGGCCCTCCTTAAATCTTTGTGGGCCAAATCTAAAATTCTTTGGTCGTTAGTGTAAGAGTGAATTGTGCTCATAAATCCTTTAACAATTCCAAAATTATCATTTAAAACTTTTGCCACTGGCGCTAAGCAATTAGTGGTACAAGAGCTCATATCCACTACATCGTCTTTTTTTGAATTATATTTTTCCTCATTCACTCCCAAAATAAAAGAAGGGGTACCGTCTCCGGGAGCAGAAATTATGACTTTTTTGGCACCGGCCCTTAAATGTTTTTTTCCGGCCTCGTAATCGGTAAAACGGCCGGTGCATTCCAAAACAATATCAATTCCCAGTTTTTTCCAGGGCAACTTTGAAGGGTTAGTTTCAGCAAAAATCTTGACTTTCTTACCGTCTTTCGTCCCGTCTACTAATAACTCTGTTTCAGTAAATTTAACCGGTTTTTGGTAAATTCCATAAACTGAATCGTATTTCAAAAGATGAGCCAGGGTTTTAGTATCAGTTAAATCATTAATGGCTACTACTTCTAAACTTGGGTGATTATCTAAAATTTTTCGAAAAGTTGGTCGGCCAATCCGGCCAAAACCATTGATAGCGATTTTTATTGCCATAGAATTATTCTTTTATTCTCTGAATTAAAATGAAGAGGCGAAAGGAATAAGCCATTGCTTATTCCTTAAGCTTTAATAATTGGACTATTCTCTTTTTGTCAAATCCTACCACAATCTGGCCATCAATTTCTATTACCGGTGCCTCTAAAGCACCGGATTTCTTAATCATTTCTTCCCTGGCTTTCTCATCTTTTGAAACATCGATTTCCTCAAATTCTATACCCTTTTCTTTTAAAAATACTTTTAGAGTATAACAGAATGGACAGGCGGGTGTACCGAATAAACGAACTTTAGGCTGATTTTTTTTAACCTCTTCCATACTATTCACATTGACCACCACTACTAGAACTAGCTTCCAAACCAAAACCCGGAGAAAAAGCAGTATTTGAAAGTGTTTGAGAACATTCTTCGGGGGGTGAATTAAAAGCCTGACAAATAACTTCTTTAAATTTTTCAGGAGAACGAGGGTTTACATCAACTACCTTGTCATTAATCACAATAGTTGGCGAGCCCTGTACTCCATATTTTTTGTTAAGGTCATCATAGACATTAAATTTTGGATAATTTCCATTTAGCCAAGTACTTTTATCATCATAAAGGGTGGTGACATTGAATTCTTTATCTGTTTCGGAAACGCAATTTCCCATTTTTTCTATATCAATATTAGTTTCAGATAGACATTTTTCGAATTCTCCAGCTTTAACAAAGCAACTCAAATAATCGTAGTATTTTTCTTTTTCCTCTTTTTGGATACAATATTGCCTTAGATTCTCATCGATTTCCTTTTTCTCATGCATTACATAATTTACGAAATAGACCCCCATCTCTGCTTTATCTTTTAGTAAATCATAAACAGGCAAAAACATTTTTTGGGCCTGCAAGCCGTAGGGGCAATACGCCATCACGAACAATTTAACATCGGGCTTATCTTGCTTTGGAACTTCGGGGGAAACAGTTTCCACTTTTCCCGCAGCTTCCTTCTGAGCTTCTTCCTCCAAATTATAACCCCCAAGAAATAAAAACTTTCCATCTTTGGTAATGTAAGAATCATATTCATTCTCTCCAACCTTAAGGTGAATTTTATAAACGTCCCCCTCTTCAACCACATTTAATAAAGAAGCGATATTCCCACCGGTTAAAGTATCCTTCTTCTTATTAATATAATCTATTGCCTTTTCAGCTACTTGTTGGGGCGAAAAAGCTTCTTTAACGGTTGGCTCTTTAATTTTTCCCTGATTGATATAAATAAAAGCTCCGCCAATTATTAATCCGGCAACAATAATTGATAACGGTATTAAAAATTTAGTAAGTTTTTCTAACATGTTTTAATTATAACTTATTTAATTCTTTTAGTCAAAGACCCGAGATTAATCTTATACATTTTACAAATCTCACCAATTTTCAAATTCTCCATTTCCATTTTGGCAAAAGGACAACTCAAACAGGGTAAATTGTATTTGGCTAAAATCTTTTCAGCTCCTGGTAATTTTAAAATTTCAGCCAAGGTTGTTTCTTTGGTGATTTTTGGCATTGCTCTTAAGTTGCTAACCAACCCCCATCAATTACTACGGTGGAGCCAGTCATATAAGAGGAGGCATCGGAAGCTAAAAATAAAACCAAATTTGAGACCTCTTCTGATTTTCCCATTCGATGAAGGGGAATTCTTGACAGGGTTCCTTCCATCATTTTGGGGTCAGCTTTTGTTGATTCAACCATTGGGGTATCAATTGCTCCAGGGGCTATGGCATTAACTCGAATATTAAAAGGAGCCAGTTCTAAGGCCAAAGTTTCGGTCATGGCTACAATTCCTCCCTTTGAAGCACAGTAATGAGATAAGGTTGGAAAACCAACTCCAACCTGGCCCATGGCTATTGAAGCAATATTGACGATTGCTCCTGATTTTTGTTTCACCATTTCTCGAGCTGCTGCCTGGGCACACAAAAAATATCCTTTCAAATTAATATCTATGGTCCTGTCCCACTCTTCTTCGGTTATTTCCAAAAAGGGTTTAAATTGGCAAATCCCGGCGTTATTAACCAAAATGTCTACTCTTCCCCATTGCTCAATTGCCTTTTTAACCATCTCGTCTATTTCGGTTTTTTTTGTGACGTCACATTTTACTGCCAGAGCTTGGCCACCCGACTTTTTAATCTCCTCGACTACTTTTTGACAATCTTCCAAAGAAATATCAGCAACCACCACTTTTGCTCCAGCCTTAGCTAAGGTTATGGCATGAGACCTTCCCATTCCCCTTCTGGCTCCGGTAATAATGGCCACTTTTCCTTTTAAATCCATATTAATTATTAATCAGTAATTATTAATTAACAAAAACGACCTTTTCTATTTTTAATTATACCTAAATTAGCCGAACATTAAAAATTCCGGTTTAAAGATTAATAAAATACCAAGGGCAAATATTAATAAACCTCCAATTAAAGTCGCCCAGTAATTGTATTTTTCGGTAAAGCCAATTCTGCTCAAAGTAATGATGGCTAAAGAAAGAACTATTATATCGTCTAACATAAAAATAAAAGTATAAAGCAAAAGATAAAGATAATAACTCAAGGAGCCTAATTTGTTTAGAGCTAAAACTCGAGTGTAAATTGCCGGCAATCCGGCTGAGCAGAAAAACTCAACTAAATTTATTCCCAGGGCCAAAAAAATTATGCCAACTAAAATTGCAGGCGTCAGGGGTGAAGAAACTATTTTTTTTGCCTCTTCCATTAAACCATTTCTTATTTTTCCTTTAAATTTATCTCCCTCAGCTATTGGACAAACACCTTTATATCTTACAAAGGTTCTAATCTGCCAAATTCCCAACCCTAAGGAAAAAAGCCCAATTAAAATTCTGGTTAAATTGACATAGGATATGGCTAAAAATAATTTCAACCAGCCAGCTAAAATTAAAAAATAGATAATTCCCGAAGCTAAAATAAATGTACCTCCGACTAAAAACATTCTTTTTCTTGAACGAGTATTGATTAAGAGTGAAATTAAAAATAATAGAACCCACATGGCGCAGGGATTAAGTCCATCCAGGGCTCCAAAAATTAAGGTCAGCGTGAATAAGGATATCTTTGAAAGGTCAATTTCGCCAAAAACTGGAATTTTAATTTTTTGAGGAATCGGCTTTTCTCCTGCGAGACATTCTTTGATGCAACTCTCGATTTCAGCTCCAATTTGCTCATTAAAACCAATAAAATATTTGGTTGGTGTAAAGGTTACCGGCACATATCCCCTTTCTCTTTCTGGCACTTTGTATTTTTCATAGAAATCTTGTAAAATTTTTTGATTTTCCGGATTAGAAATTACTTCATATTCTTTTATTTCAACTTCTGGATATTTACTCTTTAATTCTTTTAAAAATTCTTCTTCTTTGGCGCAATGAGGACAAATGGCACTATAAAAGAAATTAATCTCAACTTTTTGCTGAGCTAAACTAAAATCAGTTTTTATTAATAAGCCTGAAAAAACAATCAGAAATAAAATTAAGAAAGTTTTTTTCATTTATATAGAACTATTTTAGCAAATTATTCCGCCGCCTAAAAGCTCTTCACCTTTATAAAAAACTACTGATTGGCCAGGAGTGATGGCTCGCTGGGGCCTGTCGAACGTGAGTTTGTAGTGAGTAGTGGATAGTTTGTAGATCGTGGCTGAAGCTGGTTGGTGACGATAGCGGATTTTTACCTTAACTTTTAGAGGAAGCTTGGGCTTTCTGTCGGAGATCCAATTGATATTTTTAGCAAACAATTCTTTTTTGTGTAAATCCCTCTCATTTTTGGTCACAATTAAGCGGTTTTTCTTTAAATCTTTATCTAAAACCCAATAGGGACCTCCAGGAAGTCCAATTCCTTTTCTCTGACCAATTGTATAAAACCACAATCCTCGATACTCGCCAATTACCTTTCCTTCTTTAACATGTTTAACACCAGGTGTTAAACAGATGAGTTTGTCTGGCCTTTCACCAAGATATTTTTTTAAAAAATCGTTTATTGTCGTTTTAATAAAGCAAATTTCAACTGATTTTCTCGCTTTTAGAACCGGTAATTTGAATTTTCTTGCCAAATTTTCAACCTCTTCCCTTGTATAATCCCCTATTGGAAATAAAATCCTCTTCAATTGCTCTTGATTTAGCATCCACAAAAAATAGCTTTGGTCTTTGTTTTTATCTCTCGCCCTTAACAGTTTGTAAGTTGTCAGTTGTAAGTTGTCAGTTGTAAGTTGTTTCTTGCGTGCATAATGCCCGGTAGCTAAATAATCGGCATCCACTGTTAAAGCTTTTTCCAATAATAACCCGAATTTTATCTCTTTGTTGCAAACAACGCAGGGGTTTGGGGTGAGGCCCTTTTTATTTTCTTTTAAAAAATAATCAACAATTCTTTTTTTAAACTCTTTTTCGAAATTAAAAACATAAAAAGGAATTTTTAAAATTTTTGCCACTTTTCTCGCCCTTGCCTCGGCTTCTCTAAGGCCCGGTAAGTCAGCCAATTTCAGAAAAACTCCTCTTACCTCAAAATTGGCTCTTTTCAAAAGAGCCGCTGCCACCGCACTGTCCACTCCTCCTGATAGAGCAATTATTACTTTTTTTTGTTTCATCATGCTTTTAGAAAACCACTGACGATTAAATCTATGGCTTCTTTTTCACTTAATCCTCTCATTTTTAAATAAGTTAGTTCCTCTTCAGAAATTTTTCCGATCGAAGCTTCGTGGGTAATTTGAGCTTCCTTATTCTGACAAACCAATTGGGGAATCAAAGAAATTTTGGCGGTTTTGTCGACCAATAATCCCTGACAATCCAAATGTCCTTTTCCTGGAGCTTCGGCAAAAATCTGACTAATTGCCTCAATCTGGCTCTTTTTTCTTCCAACTAATCTTAATCTGACAACTGTCTGAGAATTTTTGCCTTCTAAAAAAACAGTATCTTTTATCTTTGTTTTGGAATTTAAAGAATTAATAACAAAATTTAAATTTGAGGAGGTATTTTTCCCGCTATGAATTGTGGTTTTGAATTCCAAATTTTCTGGAGGAAATAGGTTTTGATAATTGTAAATTAAACGAGAATTTTTCTCTAAAGCAAATTCATAATCCGGACTAACAAAATCTTTCTCGCCCCATTTATGAATATGATTATATTCTAAAAAAACTCCCTCTTTGAGAATAAGTTTTCCCTTAGCTAAATGTTTTCCACAGAGATTATTTTTTTCGGCATTACAAAATACATTTGCTTTGACCCTTATTCCTTTTTCAATAACTAATAAATTGCTTAAATGTTGGTAAATTTTAGGGGAAGCAATAGTAATACAAGTGGTCAAAGGAGAACCAACCTCTTTTTGAACCCAGATAAAATATCCTTCTTTTGGTTTTCTCTCAAAGTACTTTCTTGTCCAATAAAAATTTTCCCAAGCTTTAGTACTGGGTAAAACCACCACCCCTTTTAAGGCAAAAATGCTTTTTACTTTATGGTCAATCTGCCAAAAATTGGCATTTTTTGCACTTTTCATAACCATATTTTTTGATAGTTCTTAAAACTTTTTTATAATCTTTTTCTTTACAAATAATTTTTCCTTCCACCATTACCTGAGTCCAATCAGGTTTTAAATAATTTAAAATTTGACCACCGTGAGTAATTAAGAGAATGGAAACATTTTTTTCAATCAATTCTCTTTTTATTAGCTTTGCTATTTTTTCTAATCTTTTTATATCTAAACCAGAATCAATTTCATCGAAAATCACTAATTTTGGATTTAAACTCAAAATCTGCAAGATTTCAGATGTTTTTTTCTCTCCACCGGAAAAATCTAAATTTACTTCTCTTTCTAAAAGCGGTGTTACTTCTTCAATGCTCACTTTTTTTCGAGAAATCTTCTCTAAAAGCTTGGAGAGCTCAACCCCTTTTATTGCCGGGGGCGACTGCCAACTCAAAGCCAAGCCCATATTTACCCTTTTTTCTACAGGAAGTTTATTTATTTTTTTCCCCTCAAAATAAATTTCTCCTCGGACTACTTTGTATCTTGGATTACCTAAAATTACCTGAGCTAAAGTACTCTTTCCTGAAGCATTGGGGCCTAAAAGGGCTTGAACCTCTCCTCTTTTTATTTGGAGGTTTACTCCTTTTAATATTTCCTTACCATTACCTTCAACTTTTAATTTGTCAACTTTTAATAAAATTTCTCTCATTTTCTTGCCCCCTAGGAAGCCGGAGGCTTTCCTTCGGGGTTAATTAAATCAGATAGCGTCATTGAATCTAAAGTCGACTCTAAAGAATTTTGTATCTTTTTCCAAAAATTTTTAGCTAAACATTTTTTCTCCTTTGGACAAACGGATTTTTTCATTTTAGCTAAGCACTTAACTAAAACCATCTCCCCTTCCAATGTTCTCATTATTTCAGCTAATTTAATTTTTTGAGGGGGTCGAGCCAGAGAATATCCTCCCTGGACACCCTTTTTTGATTTAACCAGGCTTGCTTTTTCTAATTTTGAGATTATTTTCTCTAAATAATCAAAAGAGATATCCTCTTCTTTTGCAATTTCTCTGAGAGGAAAAACTTTATCTTTTTTAAAAACTTTCGCCAAATAGACCATTGCCCTAAGTCCATATTGTGATTTAGTAGAAATACGCATATTAAAAACCGACTTTTTTGGTCGGTTTTATTTTAACAAAGGCCAAGAAACTCTGTCAAGTGAAGTATAAGTTCAGGGTCTTACAAATAACCCACAAAGACAATGGCCATTTTTTTCAATTTCTTCTCGATGAAAAATACAAGGACAAATGATTTTTTTATCCTCTTCCGGATTACCAGTAATTCTCCGGCAGGGACAATATCTTTTACCGAATTTCTTTTCTTTTTCTAATAAACTTTTAACTATTCCCTCAACAATTTTTCTGTTCGGGTTTAAAGAAAATCTATTTTGCTTTGCATATTCCTCGTATTCTTTGATTAATTTCTCAACTTCTTTATCTTCTTTTAATTGATTTTCCAGCCATTCCCGAATTTCTGGCTCTGGTTTTATTCCAGTAAATCCACTAATTGGTTTTCCTTTTTTAAAAAGACTGACAGTCGGAAAAAGAGAAATATCATATTTTTGGCAGGTAAAAGGAGCAGTATCAAGATTAACTTTTGCTAAAATGATTTTCTCTCCAAAATCATTAGCTAATTTCTCCAAAATTGGTGAAATTAAAGAACAAGGAGCACAATTAAACATCCAAAAATCAACCAAAACCGGTTTTGGGGAAATTAAGATTTCTTTCTCAAAATTTTCATCGGTTAAAATAAGAGTCATTTTTTCTCCTCAATTTTTTCAATAGCTTCGTAGGAACAGATATCCTCTCCCCCACATTTTTCTGCCTCTTCTTGATTAATTATTCTTGATTTTCCATCTCCCCCCAATTCAAATCCCTCGGGGCAAGTAGCCACGCAAACTCCGCAGCCTATACATTTTTCTTTATTGATTTTAAATTTTGACATAGATTTTATTCTCCAATTAATTTTAATTTTGTAATTTTTGCTATCTCTGAATTTAGGGCTCTCAAATGACCTTTGTTTAATTTATGAATGTCGTTTTCCCCACAAGCTCCGGCAATCATCTTTATTTCTTCGGTGCAGTTTTTAATAAAATTATCCACATTTTGGCTGGCTATTTCAATATTCAATTTTTTTCTTAATTCCGGGTCCTGAGTGGTGATTCCGAAAGGACATTTCCCTAAATAACATAACTTACAATAACTGCAACCCATAGCCACCAATAAGGCGGTGGCCGAAAATACAGCATCAGCTCCCAGAGCTAAGGTCTTGGCAAAATCCCCACCCTTATTTAATCCTCCCCCTATCCATAATTCCTGTCTTGCCCCCATTTTATCTAAAGTTTCTCTTGCTCTAGCTAAAATAGCCAAAGTTGGTATTCCTACTTCATCTAGCATCACTTCCGGAGCCGCTCCAGTTCCTCCTCCCTTTCCGTCTATAGCAATTATGTCGGGATTAGTTTTGACTGCTAATTTTATATCATTTTCAACATCTCCGGCTGCTAATTTAATGATGATTGGAACTCCATCTGTAATTTTCCTCAGCCACTCCACTTTTTTTCTCAAATCTTCAATATTTCTAATATCTAAATGATAAGCTGGAGAATGAACGTCTTTACCCATTGGAATATTTCTAACCCTGGCAATTTCCTCGGTCACCTTCTCCGCCGGAAGGAGGCCTCCTTGACCGGGTTTTGCGCTTTGACCAATTTTAATTTCAATGGCATCAGCTTTTTTCAAAATTTCTTCGGAAATTCCGAATCGTCCAGTTGAATATTGAATTATAAGCCGTTTAGAAAATTCTCTTTCTTCTGGCAGCATCCCACCTTCACCAGTATTTTCTATTGTTCCAGCCAAAGTTGAGGCTTTGGCTAGGGCAATCTTTGTTTCTCGACTAATCGCTCCAAAACTCATCGCTCCGATTATTATCGGAGTTTCCAATTCAATCGGTTTTTTGCTATTTTTCCCAATAACTGTCTTTGAACTAATTTTTTCTCGGTAATAATCTACCGGTCTTTTAAATAATTGGGCGGGCACAAAAACCAAATCATCAAAAGAAATTTTTCCAAATTTGTTTCCCCTACCGCTTGAGATTGGAACCCCTTTTACCCTTTTTTGAATCTCTTTTACCCAATTTTCATCCATGTTTTAAACAAAAATGGCTTAGAATATGCCATTATATAGGTTATATCGGCAATTTCAAGATTTTTTAGATTTTAATCTTAAATTTTTATCAAATTCGTATTCTATGACAGCTCCGGTGGGTATTTCCAGACCAATGATGTCTTTAGAATTTATCTTCTCAATGTATTTGATTAAAGCCCTCAAACTATTGTGGCTGGCTACTATTAAAACGTTTTTACCTTTCTTTAAATCTTTTTCAATGTATTTTTTCAAAAAGGGTAAAACCCTTTTTGAAACATCTTTTAAACTTTCTCCACCTGGCGGAGCTTGGTTCCAGCTCCTCCGCCATAATTTTACTTGTTCTTCGCCATATTGCTTTTTAACTTCGTCTTTATTCAAACCCTGCAGTTTTCCGTAATTTCTTTCATCTAACGCCTTATCAATAATAATTGGCACATCTTTTACCCAAGCGACAGCGAAGGGTGAAGATGAAGATTTATCTTCTTTGACCTTGCCAAGATATTCTAAAATCAAAGAAACTGTTTCTTTGTTTCTGATTAAGGGCGAGGTATAGACCTTATCAATCTCAAAACCCATGAGCTTCTTAGCTATTTCTTTTGCGCTTTCAGTCCCCTCTTTACTCAAGGGAACATCGGTCCAACCGGTAAATTTATTTTCCAGATTCCACTGTGATTGAAGATGACGAAGTAAAATTAATTTAGGCATATAATCCTTTCTCTATTATCAAGTTTTTGCTCGGCAAAAACGCAGATAGAGAAGAAGGGCTTTTTCTCTGATTAATTTTTATCTAGCTCTTCTTCGATTTCTAATAATCTCTGATACTTTGCCATTCGTTCTTTTTTGGCCGGAGCACCAGCTTTAATAAATTCAGCTCCCACTCCTACCGCAAAATCAGAAATAAAACTATCAGTTGTTTCTCCAGACCGATGAGAAACAATGACTTTCCAATTAAAACTTCTTGCTAACTTTGTGGCTGTAATTGCCTCACTTACTGTCCCAACTTGATTTATTTTAATAATCATCGCGTTACAAGCTTTTTTTTCTTTCGCTTCTTTTATTCTTTCCGGATTCGTCACCGTTAAATCGTCTCCAATAATTAAAAAATTTGCCATTGGCAATCTGCCATTTGCCATTTTCCATCCTTCCCAATCATCTTCAGAAAACGGATCTTCAATCCCCAAAATTGGATAATTTTTTATCAATTTTTCATAGTACCTTAATAAGCCTTCTCTGGTGAAAACTCCAATTTTCATCTGGTATTTTCCATTTTTAAAAAATTGAGAGGCGGCAACATCTAAAATAATTTTAATTTCATAATTTAATTTTTTTGCCGCTTCTAAAATAAGTTCTATCGCTTCTTCTGGAAATCTAATTGGTGACGCAAATCCTCCCTCATCTCCGAGTTGAATCCCTTTTTTCCCATATCTTTTAAATAAAATTTCTTTTAATTTAAAATAAATTTCTTTTCCAATTCTTAAATTTTCGGAAAAAAATTTTTTTTGAGGAACAACCATAAATTCTTGAAAATCCAATTCATTTCCGGCGTGAATGCCACCATTGATAATGTTGAAACAGGCTTTGGGGATAATGTAACGAGCTCTTTCCTCGTTACATTGAAAAACGTGTTGATATAAAGGGAGATTCTGAGAGAAAGCGCCGGCACGACAAACTACCATAGACACACCACAAATTGCATTGGCTCCCAGTTTTGATTTATTTTCAGTTCCGTCTAATTCTATCATCAAATCATCAATTTCTTTTTGTTTTGTCGGGTCTTTTCCAATAAGTTTTGGGGCGATGACTTCATTGATATTTTTAATTGCCTTTTTATTTCTTAATTCAACTGCTTCATGTTTGCCTTTTGAAGCTCCCGAAGGAACCGAAGCCAAAAAGCTTCCCAAATTAGTTTCCAATTCTACCTCAATCGTCGGATTTCCTCTTGAATCCAAAATTTCCCTGGCTTTTATTGATTTAATTTTTAAATTGTTTGCCATAAAAAATGTGTGTCCTATTTTTTAATTAAAAACAAGAAGGACAAGAAGCTTTATCACATTCCGGTAGACGAATGCCTATATCGTCGTTGCCTAATCCATTATTTACGCCATTGGGCCCCATAGAAAATAAAGGACTATTACACCCACAACATACATTATCATTATCATCGTAACAATAATAATTTCCCCAAGGATCTTTGTCTACTCTCAAACCTAACAATCCATCATTAACTAAGGCATTAATTACTGCCGTCCAACTACTACTGCAGGGATTAGAACAAGCAGAACAATTATCGCCAATTGGAGGTAATTCTCCATGATTATTTTTATAAAGATACATTGCTGTTACCATTTGTCTAATTTCCTGTTGGGCTTTTGCAATTCTTGCTTTCTCTCTTGCCCCTTTTATACTCACCAAAACAATGGAAGACAGCAACCCAATTACAACAATGACTACTAAAAGCTCAATTAAGGTGAAAGCCCAATTATGGGATTTGGCATGATTTTTAAAATTTAGGAACATTTTTTCTCATGGTGACAGTCACCTATTTCTCAAATCCTCCAATTACCCAATCAAATTCGCCCTGCCAATTGCGATTTGGACAACTCCAACCAGGGCTTTGGGCATGGGGTCTTCCGCTAGTTTCCATATCATTAACCCCTAAAACGAAATAATTACCCCTGCCAGAGTCGCACCCGTAACTACCAGCAGAATAACGATAATAACGATAAGTATACCCACCACAAGTTCCTGTGCCGATTGGATCTCCTGGTATTGGTCCCATTAAACCTTCATCTATTAATGGCTCAATAAAAGGTTTTCCATCTCCATCATTGTCTACGGTAGAGGTATCCCAACCACCGCATGCTGATTCGGACTCTCCATAACCTGAGGTAGGGCCAGGATATCTTTCATATCTGTCATAATACAACTGAAGGGCGAGGAGAATTTGTTTCATATCTTGAAGCCTTCTGGCATCCCTTGCTTTTTCTCTCACTCCTTTTAAACTCATCAAAACAATGCTGGATAATAAGCCAATTAAGGCAATGACTACTAAGAGTTCAACTAAGGTGAAAGATTTACTTTTGCTTTTGTAAATAATCATAAGCAGCCAAGGCGGCTTTGGCCCCTTCACCAGCAGCAGTAATAATTTGTTTAACTTTTCCTACATTACAATCTCCGGCAGCAAAAAGACCGGCGGTTTTGGTTTGGCAGGTTTCAAATTCAACTACTATTTCATCTTTTTCATTAAAATCAGCTAAACCTTTAGCAAATGAAGTTGAGGGTTGGGAACCAATTTCAACAAAAACACCCTCTAAGGGCAGGGTAATTTCTTTTTTGGTTTTTCTATCTTCAAAAATAATTGAGTTGACAAATTGCTTACCCTGAATTTTTTTTAAAGCGGCGTCAGTAATAACTTTAACCTTTCCAGTTTTTTTTACCCTTTCTTGATTTTCGGCATCGGCTTTCACCACCTCTCCGTATTCTAAAATATAAATTTTTTTAGCAATCTTGCTTAAAAATAGGGCTGCCTCAAAAGCTGAATTTCCTCCTCCAATAACAGCCACGGTTTTTCCTTCAAATAATGGCCCGTCGCAAGTTACGCAATAACTTAAGCCGCGACCAATAAATTCCTTTTCTCCGGGCACTTCCAAGGGCCGAGGGTCGGCTCCGGAAGCAATAATTACGGCTTTTGCTTCAAACCCATTTTTGCTTTTGGTAATAACTAAAAAATGATCTTTAACCTTTTTCACTTTTCCAACCTCATCTCTCTCAATATCAATTTTCTGTTTTCTCAAATGTTTTTCTAATCTTTGGATTAATTCTATTCCCGAGATTTCTTCAAATCCCGGGTAATTTTCAATCATCACTGCTTTTCTAGCTATTTGGCCACCGAAAGCTTTGGTAATTAAAAGAGTGTTTAATTTTTGGCGGGTAGCATAAATTCCGGCTGTAATTCCAGCCGGTCCCCCGCCAACAATTATGAGGTCGTAAGACATAGATGATTTAGTGTAAAACTTGAGGAATAGCCTCTATTACATCAGTAGCAGTTAAGCCTTCTTTTAATCTTTCAGCCGCTGCTTCTCCGGCTTTACCGTTTATATAGGCAGCTGCCTGGGCAGCAACGAAAGGAGCAATCTTTCTTGCCATTAAAGCCCCACAAATTCCAGCTAAAGTATCTCCGGTTCCGCCAACAGCCATATAAGGACTGCCGGTTTCATTGAGGGCTATTTCTTTTCCATCAGAAATGATATCTGGCTTTCCCTTAAGTAAAATCGTGATTTTGAGGCGAGCTGTTTCTTCCTGAACTATTTTTATCCTTTCTTTTGTACTTAATTTGTAAACTTCTTTTTTAGTTAAAATAAAAAATTCATAGTCATGAGGAGTAAACAAAAATGGTTTTCCAGAAAGAAATTCTGGTTTTTCACCCACAGCATGAATCGCGTCGGCATCAACAACAACCGGGCAATCAACTTGTTGGAGATATTCTAAAATTACCTCTTGGGTTTCTTTTGTACGGCCCATTCCCCCACCAATAACAACAGCCACATTACCAGAGGCGACTGCTTTGGCGCTTTCGGTCATAGAAATCAAAGTCGCCAAATGTTTTTTGGTTAAGTGACTGCCTTCTAAAGGATAAGCAGCTAAATTGGGAGAAAAAGAGGCGATAATGTCGGCTGCTCTCTTGGGAGCAATAATTCTGACCATGCCTACTCCAGATTTAAAAGCCGCCAGAGCGTTTAAAGCCGGGGAACCAGAATAAAATTCGGAACCTCCAATAACCAATAAAAGCCCAAGATCATATTTTTTAATATAAACTCCTTCTGGCCTTTCTTTATAAATGTTTTTTAAAACGTCTTTAGTCACTTTGAGCATGAATTTCTCTACGAATTACGAAATTATTACGAATATACAAATACGTTAAATTTTATTTTTTCGTGTATTTGTATTTTTTTCGTATTTCGTAGCCTTAAATTTGTTTTTTCCTTAAAAAAGCTGGGGTTTCCCAAATTTTTTCTTTGGCTAAAAGAGCGGCTTCCTCTTCTTCAATTTCTTTTTTTAAAGAGAGGCCATTTTTTCTAACTATTGTTTTTTCTTCCTTTTTAGTTTCGGCTTTGGGTTCCAAAAGAGGTTTTTCATTTTTTTGTTTTTTAAACTTCTTTTTGGTTTTCATTTTCTTTACTGGAATTTTCTTTTGGGATTTCATTTCCTTTTTTCTTTTTTGAACTTCTTTTTTAATACTTCGACTTTGCTCAGCATTAACCCTGGGTTTTGTCGAAGGGTTAATTTCAACTTTTTCTTTTTTTTCCTTTTTTAATATCTTAGGTTTTAACTTTTTTTTAATTTTCAATCGAAAAATTTCATTACGAGGTCGGGTGCAACCGGTGGCTAATAATGTTATTTTAATTCCCGAATCTTTTTTAGGTTGGGAGAGTCCGAAAATAATTTTTGCTTCTTTGTTAACTTTTTCGGAAATAATTTTGGAAATCTGGCCAATTTCAGCTAAAGAAAGATCGTTTTTGCCTGAAATATTAAACAAAATCCCTTTTGCTCCCTCAATGCTATAAGGACAAAGAGGAGAGTGAAGCGCCTTTTCAATTACTTCTTTATCTGCTGCTTTTTCAATTTCAATTGAATTTAAATAACACAGGGTTCCCCGACCTTCAAAAATTGTTTTTAAATCGGCAAAATCAATATTAATTAACCCCGGTTTGAAAATTATTTCCAGAAGACTTTGAAGGCTGTCAGCCAAGTTTTTGTTTATTGTCAAAAAGGTCTTTTTGAGGGGGATATTTTTATTGATTAATTGAAAGATTCTTTCATTGGGCAAGGGAGTGAAGGCGTTTAATTTTCCTTTCATTTTTCGCAGGGAATCTTTGGCAATTTCCATTTTCTTTTCGCCTTCAAAAGAAAATGGCAGAGTAAAAATACCATAAGTCAGGTTGCCCAAGTTTTTTGAAATTTGGGCAAAAATGGAACTGGCCCCTGAACCTATTCCCCCTCCCAGGCAAGCTATTAAAATAACAAAATCTTGTCCTGCCAAAATTTCTTTGATTCTTTCCTTTTCATTTTGAGCCGCCTCTTCTCCTTTTTCTGGATTCATCCCTGTGCCCAATCCTTGAGTTAAACTCTGACCAAATTGAAATTTCTCAACCCCCCTTGGCAAATTATGCAAAGCTTTTAAATCAGTATCGGCAACAAAAAAAGAAGCTCTTTTTACCCTTCGAGAGAGCTCCGAAACGATATTTCCCCCTCCCCCGCCAATTCCAATCACTCTGATTTTTACTCTTTTTATTTTTTCGGTTTCAAGCTCGGGGAGGGCTTTTTCAGCGCTTTTTTGGGCTATTTTCCTTGGTTTTTTAGCCATTACTCAATTTTAAAACTTTCAACAGGAAAGGTCAATTTTACTCTTCTCCTTCACTCACTATATCTTTTTTATTTTAATCGCCTTTCCTTCAATTAAGGCCTCGGCAACTTTTTTACGGGCTGAGGTTAAAATTCTCTGAAGAGTGCTTTGAGATATCTTCATTTTCTTTGCCGCCTCAGTTTGTTCCAAATTTTTATAATCGCAAAGTCGCAAGGCCTCCAATTCATCTACGCCCAACTCCACCTCTTCTAATAAAGATAAGGGCACCGCTCTCGGCTTAAAATAAACCACATCTGGATCAAATAATACTCTTCTTGGCTTTAATGGTCTTACCATGGTTTCTATTTCTATTATACAATGAAAATTGGGGAAATGCCCTGCTCCTAATTTTTATACCAGAAGCAGGGCTTTCTCTTTTATTGTCCCTTGAGCTCACTAATCCTTTCCTTGACTGCTTTTAATTCCTCTTCTAAATCCTTGGCTTCTTCTTCTAAAATTTCGGATTCTTCTTTTCTGGTAAAAAATCTTCTCCCACCAAATCCCCGACTCCACCCTCTTTGCCAACCCATACCGGCTCCGCAAGGACCCATACCCCAGCCAGTGCCAGGGCCTGAACCCAAAGGACCTGTTCCATTATATCTTGGCATAGTTTTTTGTGTTTTAATTATTTTTTATACGACCTTTAAGGTAGAGGAGAACCCCTCTATTATGAATATATATTCATAATGATAGCTTGTCAAGAGACGCTATCCACAACTAAAAACTCTCGCTCCATTTTAGACAGCGAGAGTAATAATATATAAAATCGTTCAGCGAGTTTATTCTATGCAGCAATCTATTATTTTTTTCACCAAATCTCCTAACTTACCCATAAAACCTTTTTTCTCTTTGTCATGTTTATCTAAGGCGTTATCATCTATCTTTTTTATTTGGCTGGTATCAACTACTCCCAAATTTATTCCCCAAAAGAGCGAGTATAAGTTATAAGCTTTTCCAAATAAATCATAGGCCTCTTCTTTTTTACCCATACCCAATTGCTTTGTGCCGACCTCCATTAATCTCATAGAAGCCGCTAGAAGATGTTTTGAGATACACCAAACTTCTCCTTCGTAATCTTTAATAATCTTTTTAAGCAAAGTTTTTCTCATTTCTCGAACTTCATTCAAAAAATCATAATATTTTTCCTTGCCGGTTTTTGCTCCGGTAAAGAAAAAGTGCTCTTCAATGGAAATCAAATTCATAATCGCCAAACTCAAATCCTCATCTGAAGACAAATCCATTTTATCCTGCTTTTTCATTTCGTTAATCTTTTGAATAAATTCGTCTAAATTTTTAATTGGATTTTCTTTCTCCATAGTTTTGAATTTCTATTTTGTTAGAAAATAAAAAATCATGGTTAAAATTATTAAAGGGGCAACCGGCATAACGACCTTTTGAAACGGAAAATAAGCCCGTCCCTTATTTTTTTCTTTAAGATAATAATACCAGCTGGCCCCGAAATAAAAAGCAACACTCCCAGTAATAATTCCTATTAATAATTTATCTACCACTCCGCAGGCGCATAATGTATTCAAGGGATGGCCCATAATGCCACTAAAATATAGAGGAACAATAATAAGCAGATAATAGCCAAGAATTGTTAAAACTACTCTTCCCTTAAAGTGTATGTTTTTCTTATCAAGCCAAGAAATCGTCCAACTAATAAGAGAAACAGTTAAGCCACCAATCCAAAGCCCGGTTATAGAATCATCTATACCAAGCCAACGAGAAAGTCCAACGCCGACTCCAACCACTACGGTACAAAGAGGACAGACCGCCAGGACTTCTTTTGCGAAGGTAAAACTTAATCCCAAAGTTGCTAATAAATAAAAAGGTAATTTTTTCATATTACTTTTCTTCAATTTTTTGCTTAAAAAAGTTTATAATATCTTGGCTTCCCATAAGACATTTTTCGCCGTCCCATAAAAACGGTACCCCAATAGATTCCGCCGAAATTCCACAGGTTTTTGCTTTTTCAATTAACTCATTGGCATTATTTTTATTGTAATAAACCTCCTTTTGCTCAAACTCTATTTTCTCTTTAACATTATTTTTCTCAATATAATCGTCTACAATAGCACAGATTGGACAACCGTCACCATAAAATAAAATAACTTGATTTTCGGAATTTGGTTGCCCCGCCCCGCCCAAATCGGGGCCGCTCTCTTTATTTTTCCATAAAATAAAAATGGAAAGTAGTAAAACTGAGATGAATAAAAATGTCGGAAATAATATTTTTTTGTTCATATGTTTTTTTATCTTAGAAAAAACCCATAAATAAGTCCTGAAATAGTGCAGAATATGGTTATTAAGAAAGCGTAAGCCAAGGTTCTTTTTGTCCCCATTATTTTTCTGACAACCAAAATGCTTGGTAAGGAAATTACAGGGTCGGCTAATAAATAAGCAAGCAAGGGCCCTTTTGCCATACCTAAACCCAAAAACATCTTTGCCATCGGCACCTCTACCAAGGTTGGGAAATACATAAAGACACCAAACAAAACAGCAATCAAGTTTGCCAAAATTGTATTTTTTCCTAAATATTGCTTCAAGGCATCTTTTGGAAATATCACTCCTAACATCCCGGCCACAAATATTCCTGCCAAAAGCAAGGGGAAAATGGTTTTGAAGAAATTGTAAGTTTCTCGAAGCCAGTTTTTTATCTCTTCTTTTTTAAATCTAAATTTTAACTGCCAAAGTAAAAGAATTATTAATCCAGAAAGTATTGGAATTTTGAATTGATTTCCGATTTTGGAAGCTCCAATTATCAAAATGGCAAAAAGAGTGGAAAAAAAAGCAATTAATCTGTCATGAGTTAAGCCGTTGATAATTTTTTGACCAATAGTCAATTTACCTATGCCATCCATTTTTTCTTCTTTTTTGAGTAATTCTTCAACTAACTCTTTCTCCTCTGCTTTTTCTTCTTCTTTGAAAATTTTACTGATTATAATCCCGATTACTACGGCAAATGTGACAGAAAGAATTATTCTGGCCAGAGCAAAATCCCAACCAATAACGCTTCCGGTAAAGATTATGGCCAGGATATTAGTGGCTGGAGCGGTATATAAAAAGGCAATTGCCGGCCCAATCCCAGCCCCTTTTTTCTTAATTCCGGCAAACAAAGGCAATATTGTGCAAGAGCAAACGGCAAGTAAAAGCCCTGCCATTACTGACAATGGATAAGCTATGTACTTTGGCACATCTTTGCCAAGATATCTTGTTATTTTTTCTTTTGGAAGCAAAGCGGCCATTGCTCCGGCAATAAAAAAGGCGGGCACCAGACAGGTTAAAACATGGGCAGTTAAATAGTCATAGAGAGCATAGAATCCACCTGAAATAATTTTTATTAAAAGGGCCAACATAATTTATTTTCTTAATTTGCTTTTCAATATTTCTATAAGTTCTTCGACCGTTGGAATTTTTCCGGCCACGACTATTTCGTCATCGATGGCTAAAGCCGGGGTCATCATTATTTCCATTTCAATAATTTTGTTTACATCGTAAAGATGTTCTACTTTTGCATCTTTTAGGCCAAGTTCTTCAACTGCTTTTTTGGCGTTTTCTTCTAATTTCTGGCAATTGGGACAGCCAGAACCCAAAATTTTAATTGTCATAGTTTTTGAGTTGTTAAAAACTTTTTTAATAATTTTAAATATTTTTTTACGACCTTTTGATTTAATTTATAAAAAACTTTTAATCCCCTTTTTTCTGAGGAAATTAATCCAAAATCTTTTAATACTTTTAAATGATGGGAGACCAAATTTTGAGGCAACTTTAAACACTGCCAGATATCGCAAACGCATCTTTCACCATCTTGTAATATACATAAAATCTTGAGTCGGTTTTTCTCAGTAATAATCTTTAAAAAATCAACAACTCTTATTAGTTCACTAATTGATTTTTTATTTTTACAACAATTCGGCTTCATAAAATTAAAATATATCAATACATATTGATATATTATTGTTTGCAAGTTTGATTGTCAAGTGGATAGTTAAAAACTACTTTTTTTCAATTTTCTTTTAAGTTCTAATTCTCTTACCCTTTTTTCATCCAGGCCAAAATGATGGGCAATTTCATGCCAGACGGTATCTCTGACAATCTTTTTGATTTCCTCTTCAGATCTGGCTACTTTTTCAATTGGATTTTTAAAAATGGTAATTTTGTCCGGCAAAACTTGGCCATACCCCCATCTTTTTGTTTTGGGGACACCCTCATATAAACCAAAGATAAGCAAGCTTTTTCTGGCCCCTAATTTTTTCGATTGATAAGGAGTGGGCTCATCTTCAATGACAATATCAACATTTTCTAATTTTTCTAAAAATCTTTTGGGAATCGCCCCAATGCCTTCATTTACCAACTCTTCAAATTTTTCAATTGTCATATAAATATATAAATAATAATATCAAAAAACCGCCTTCTTGGCGATTTTTCAGCTTCCAGAACGATGCGGCTCGGTCTTCCTTCGTCAAAACTACGGAAGAATAGATCGAGGAGAGAACTGAATTGTTTTTGCAGTGTAGCTCCCGTCAGAGTTTTGCTCGCCACTAACCATAATTTGTTTGCCAATTTCAACGTCTTCTATTGCTCCCTCGGTTGTTTTTGATATCTCGGTAGAATCTGAGAAAAAGACAATCTTTGAGCCGCCATCTGGCATTTTAAGGGTTAAACTTTGTCCATCTTTAGCAATAACTTCACCGGTAAGAAAGTTTGCTCCAGGTACTCTTCCTGTCCCTCTTTGCAAATTTCCCTCTATGCTTCCTTGAAGGAATTGCTGACGTTGTTCCGAAGACAAACGAGGATTTTTGCTCTGTCCATACTTCATACCACCATAAAAAGCACCACCCCCTATAATGGCTAATGCGACAATAATTAAAATTATTTTTTTTGCCATAAATTTATTCGTAGCGTAATGCCTCAATGGGATTAAGTTTGGCTGCCTTCTGGGCGGGCCAGTAGCCAAAGCCAATTCCAATAGCGGCAGACACGCTAAAAGCTAAAATAATTGAAAATAAAGAAATTTTTGTAGCCATATCCGCAAAAAATGTTATTCCCCAAGCCAATCCACATCCCAGAATTATTCCGATAGCTCCGCCAAGAAAAGTAAGCATTGTTGCCTCGACTAAAAATTGTAAACTAATATCCGACCTTTTGGCTCCAATGGCCTTGCGAAGACCGATTTCCCGAGTTCTCTCGGTTACGGTAGTCATCATCATATTCATAATGCCAATGCCGCCGACAATAAGAGAGATTCCGGCAATTGCTGCTAATAAAATAGTCATTGTATTAGTCATCGAAGAGGCTGCTCCGAGAATGTCCTGCTGCGATAATACGCTAAAATCAGCCATTTGAGGGTCTGTAATATTATGCAACTCCAAAAGAAGATTGGTGATCTCAGTCTGGACTTGAGTCATTACTTGAGGACTTTCGGCCTGAACGTTGATTGTTGAAACATAATCAGCCCCGGCTAACAATTTCTGGGCAGTTGTTATTGGAACGAAAACCATATCGTCTCGGCTGCCAAAACCGGTGCCCCCTTTAGATTTAGTCATGCCAATAACTTTAAAATTAATACCATTAATTCTTATGGTTTTGCCAA
>Ga0315289_10003857_pt1 | contig 22561 bp, 41 predicted proteins | sample YL17G11_40_MG_FD_203452 | JGI IMG/M metagenome (GOLD analysis project Ga0315289, IMG submission 203452) | Sediment microbial communities from Yellowstone Lake, YNP, Wyoming, USA - YL17G11_40 | ecosystem: Environmental > Aquatic > Freshwater > Lake > Sediment | place: USA: Wyoming | collected... | reverse complement strand
TAAACAAGGTGGAAGATATAAATCATATTGTTATAAATGTTCAAATGAAATACTTGAACCAGTGATTATAATATTTGAAACAGAATTAAAGCAGAAAATCATTTCATCGTCAGCAGATTTGAATTCTTTAAAAGGAGTTCCTCTTAAGCCGAGTTCTGCTGACACTCATAATAAGCAGAAAATCAAGGGAAAGGGGAAATGATAATTGATCTAAACTGGAACAAAATATTTGCAATGATGATAGCGATAGCATTGAGCACTTGGATATTAATATGGTTTTTAGAAAAGAAAAATAAAGAAAAGCAGTATAAGATATCCTGCATGACAAACAAACTGACATGACAAAAAACAAAAAAGGTCTTTCAGCATTGACACATAACATGAAAACATTGGGTTGGAAAGAGTTCATGAGAAGATGGAAAGAGGGAGCTATGAAAATTCCTCCAGAGGATCTGCTTTTCTCAGAACTTATCGGCTATGCAGGGACAATTCTTGCCACTATCGTCGGAGTTATCATATTCTGCTTCACAAAAGGGATGTGGCCTTGGGCATTGCTTATGGGATTCACAGGATGGATTCAGGCATCAGCAGCTTTGGGAAAATGGCAGCAATGGCAAACATTAAAAGCTTTGAAATCATCTATTGTTGATATAAATGAAATATTCAAGCAGGATATAAAAGAGAAGATAAAGAAGAAGATGAAAATCAAGGGAGGTGATTCAGATGAGTGAAACAATTTTAGAAACAAACATTCCAAGAGAAAAGGGATGGCTTTATTTTTGTGGGACAAACAGCAAGGGAGATATAATTGTCTGCAAGGCGAAGATGGGCAGAGTGAAGAAGGAAGAATCCAAGCAATAAAAATGTTTGAGAATTTTGATCTGGACTGGAATATTGCAGGAGTCGCAGCTTTGTTCTATATCATCTTTATGTTCCTAATATGGATGGGGCCTGAAATGGTAGGAATGAAAGGCTGGGATATGACAACCAAGATAGTCTCCACAGTCGCTTTGATCCCGATGTCTTATCTCATTGTGAATTATATAATAAATAACACATCAGCATAAAATGATAACTTATATAGATTCAAATTTGTATGCAGCAAAAGCATTAGCAATCATGTATCTTTTCTTTTTAATAAGTTTAATTGCAGTAGTATCGGCATTAATTGTTGATGAGATAAGAAAGAAATAAAATGGCAATAGAAGAGATCAAATCAGGATTTTATGCAGTCCATGAGAAGAATGGAAGCTGGAGGCAGGTATATCCAATAAAGAATGATTTGAATAAGGCATGGAGTCTTATGAACTGCAACTGGAAGAATTTTATTTTTGGTGGGGATATTATCTCAGCCATTAGTTCCTGGGTAATTTTAGGTGTGATTCTCTATTTGGCATTCTGCCTTATGACAGTTATAGCCCAATATAATAATCTCATAGCAAATAATTGTGTTCAAAGCTGCATAGAGAATATCCAGATAACTTCAAAGCTCAATTTGACAGGGATTTGAATCTATCTTAAAAGAGGATGACAATGAAAAAACAAAAGAGAAAGAAAGAAAAACTGGATTTATTGTTCTTGGATGTTCTGAAGAATCATCTGAAGAAATATTCAAAGGAGAAGAATGAAGTTTATATGGCAGAGGTATATTTTGCCATGAGGAATTTCAGGATAAGCAAGGATATGGCAAAGCAATTTTTGAAAGAACTTGAGGCTGCAGGCATCATCAAGTGGTTTGATTGTAACAGGATAATAATACTGGAATAAGCTTTCATAAAATAACTATTATATGAAAGAATAAGGTTTATTCTTCTATTAATCAATATCTTATTTCATATAAAATCAAAAGATTTATATACTCTATTTCATATAATATTTTAGTATGAATAGATAAAATGAACATTTGGAAAAAAATATTAGATTGGTTTGCTCCAAAAGATGAATCTCTTTATGAATATAGTTTTGCCTCTGAAAAAAAGAAAAGAAGATTTCCAATACCATTGCATTGTGAATATGAAAATTGCCAGCAAGAATTAAATATTTTAAGTTATAGATGTGGCTATTGTAATAAATGGCATTGTGAAAAACATAGATTGCCAGAAGATCATAATTGTTCAGGAAATCCTATAAGCCCTCCAAAGACAAAAGGAACATTAAAAGAAAGAGGAGGAAGCAGATTAAGATAACATGCCAAAGACATATCCAGTTCCATGCACAAAAGAAGAGATAGATAAGATAATAGAAGCTGCGATGAATGATGATTTCTTTTATATGCTTTTCAATATAGCCAAAAAAACTGGAAGAAGATTAGGAGAATATTTTGAAGTCAAAGTCAAAGACATCAATTTTGAAAGAGGTGTGATGATGACTAAAGTTCTCAAGCGAAGGCAGAAGATTGAAAAGGAAGCAATTCTCGATGATGAGCTTATGCATCTTATAAAAAGATATATAACAAAAGAAAAATTAAAGCTTGATGATTATCTATTTAGAAAAGTCGGATATAGGCAGATTCAGAATAGAATAGTAAGCTATGCTAAAAAAGCATGCATCAATCATAAAGTAAGCTTTCATAATTTCAGGCATTATTTTATCACAGAACTTTTCAAGAAAGGATGGACTTATGATAAGATAGCAAAGCTCACTGGCCATAGTTCAGTTGGAACTCTTGTCAATTATGACCATACAGTCGCAAGCGATATCGCAGCAGAAGCCAGAGAAGATATCAAGACATTATAATCTTATCCTATATTAGTATAGTTATGCTCACCTATCGTTGCCTGCTCACCTATCGTTGCCTGCTCACCTATCGTTGCCTGCTCACCTATCGTTGCCTGCTCACCAAGATTTTGTCAGACATTGACAATTATAAATATTAACTTATAAAACGAGCGAAAAAGCTTATTTTAACATACGTTATCATCTTTTTCTCCAGCAATTCTATATATTGTTTTGTCATCAAGCTCACAACCTTTGCTTTGTAAAAGTTGAATATACTCTTTGAATGGAAGTTTGAACTTTTTGCAGAAAATTTTGGCAGATCTTATCTGCAAATCTCTTTCTGATATGTTTTTTTCAACCTGCGGATCATTCTTTCTTCCTTCGAGGGCATCCATCTTCTTTTTTCTATATTGGACTTCGATTGCAGGGCCAAGTGCGAACTTCCCATAAAATCTTCCATTGAAATTGGTTTTGACACATCGATAGTCATAGAATTTTTTTCCTCTTATATAGAGCTGGTTCTTTTTCTTCTTGTTATACACCCTGAAGAATCCTCTTCTCCCATTGCTCTCATAGCAATGTATCAAACTTGATGTCCTGAACAATGCGACATATCTGTCAAGCATGAATATCGTCGGCAAAACAATAATCACAAACAAATTCTTCTGCCTCATCTGCATCATCAGGCTGATTAGTATTTTATTTATCTTAGATAATGCAGCTCTTGAAGATAATCCTGTGAATGCCTCATCATAGATGACACATTGCCCTTTTGTCGCTCCATAAATCGCTTTCTTGAATTCATCAGGGGTGAAACATATCCTGTCCAGATTCAATGTCGGATCAATGTAAGCCCCGAGCTGCCCCGCTAAAGTTGATTTGCCAATTCCTTCATTGCCATCAATCAATAGAACAAAATCCCTGTCCTTGTCAGTAAGATAAGGCAGAACCTGATGCTTTAATTTCAGCATTAATCTTTTCTGGATAGAATATGAAAATCCATTTATTGTAGCAAGTGTCATTAGAGAGAGTAGTCATCATCTTCTGATCGGAATCTTGCACCTTTGCCGCATTCCTGCTGGACTTCTCTTAACAGCATCTCTTTTTCCTTTAATTTTTCATACATCACTTTCAAATCATTCTGTTTTTCAGAATTTTCAATATCATCATCGAGAAGTTTTAATATTTGGATATAATCTTTGCTTTTTCTTTCATTTTTCCTTTTTCCTTCTTCATCCTCCTCGCTGAGTGTCTGGTTGCTTATTCTTTTTGCATCTTCATTAAGTTCAATCTGTGCGGTGTCTAATTTCCATTTCCAAGGGATAAGCTGCCCAGATTCTCGAAGCTGTTTGCACTCCACCCAGATATTATGCAGTCTATATATTTGAAATTTTGCCTCATTAAACTCAGAAATCAGTCTGCTCTCATCATCCATTTCATCTCAGATATAAAAATTAATTTTCGCTTAAATACATTAAGAAATTCTAAAATTATATATAATCTTCGATATTCTTAATTAATATATTTAAGCGAAGTTTCTTTTTAGCCTTTTGAGGAGGGTAGTTTAACAAAATGCTAGGAAACTTAATTGGCGGTTTCATTGTAATTCTCGTCGGTAGTGTATTGCTTCCAACAGTTGCAGATCAGATAGTCGCAGCTCAGGCAGGCAATGTCACAGGAGCGGCATCAACCATATTAGGATTGACAACAATCTTCTATGCTCTTGGTATCGCATCAGCAGGAATTGCAACAGGAACTCAGGCATTGAGAGCAGCAGGATTGTTAGGGATGTAAAATGCTAGGCAATCTTATTGGCGGTTTTATAGCGATATTAGTCGGAAGTGTATTAGTTCCAACAGTGGCAGACAATGTAAAGTTGGCTTTGTATCACAAGGGAAATATATCAACACCAACTAATGTAACAGGCTCAGCAGCGACAATAACAGGATTGACAACAATCTTCTATTGCCTTGCAATTGCAGCCTCTGGAATCGCAGTAGGCACTCAAGCCCTTAGAGCAGCAGGCCTCCTCGGAATGTAAAAACTCTAGGGATGTTCAATGCTTAAAGACAAATATTTTGTTTTTTTTATTTTTCTTTTTATAGTCGTGACTTCTTTTTCTTGTGCATCAGCACTTTCATGGTATGCAAACTTCACTTATGTGATTGGATCATCTAATTATTCAAACTTCTCAAACTATTCTGACTTCGCTAATTATTCAAATCTTGCAAACTATTCAGCATTCTGCAATTATTCATATTTCTACAACGAACTTGATCCTTTATGGACAGCAAACTATTCTGATTATAATAGCACTTGGACTTCAACTTACAATACAACTTATGATGCTTACAATTCTTCAGGCTTGATTATAAATTGGTCTGATGTCGCTATTGATTGGAATGCAAGTGGTTTGATTCTTGATTATAATGGAACTGGATTGATAATAAACTGGAGTGTTGTTATCGGTGATTTGAATTCAACTGGATTAATCAAGGATTGGAATAATACAGGCATGATAATCAACTGGAATAATACAGGATATCTTATCAACTGGACTGATGTCGCTGTTGATTATAACTCTTCGGGATTGATATTGAACTGGAGTGAAGTGATTGGCGACTTGAATTCATCAGGAATAATAATTGATTGGTATCCAATCATGCTTAATGGAACTTTGATGTTAGTATCAAATTGGAATGCGACAAACACATCTTATTATCTTGCAAGTAATCCTAATGGATATTATAATTCAACATCTAATCTTAACAATGTAAGCTGGACAGATGTCATGAATGGAACTGTCGTCGCTGACAGGACAACTTGGGCAATGATTACAAATGGAACAGCAGCTTTATGGTCGCAAGTGATGAATGGGACAATAATTTCAGGACTTGCAACTTGGGCAAATGTCGTCAATGGAACTATATGGAGTCAAATGAATAATGGGACATTATGGGGGCAGACAAACAACGGAACGATTTGGTCTCAAGTAGTTAATGGAACAATCTGGTCGCAAGTTGTTAATGGTTCAGTCGTCAAAGCAAATGATGCAATCTGCTGGGCGAATAGAACTGGTTGCCCATCAGCCTCAGTGGCAGAGCATCAGCAGTTTCCAGTTGGGAGAACAACATCAAGGCAATTCGGGATGTATATCCCTTCTGATATAACAGCGATTGCATTTTCATCATTTGGAATAATAGGGAATGCGAGTGGTGTGGGAACAGGAGCATCAATTCCATTAGCTGATGGATATTACATAAATTACACTTCGGCAGCGACAATAAACATAGGAGCAGGGATAAATTCAACAAAGGCAATCACCCAGACAAAATGGCTTCCTTATCTAAGGGCTGACATAAGAACAGATACAAATATCACAGGAAGAAGAATATGGTTTGGCCTTGAGCCTAATGCATCAGTGACATCAGTATTGCTGACATGGAATGGAACAAATAATCTGACTGGATATAATTATACAGGAATCAGATGGGATACATCATCAACAGATTTCCCAGCTCATTGGGCTTGTTGCTCCGGCAATGGAACAGCGACAGCAGTTTCTAACACATGCATAAACACAACAGTCGCAGTTTCTCAAAGCACATCTTATGCTTTGGAGCTTACACAATATGATTTAGGAACTTTGGAATGTGCTGTAACAGTAAATGAAACAACAAGAACTGCTGTGAATAAGACAGGACAGCTTGATCCTGTCGGAACACAGAACATGGCTCTCATCCTTAAACTAACAACATTGTCTGCTGGAGCAAGATCATGGCTTATACAGGATGTTTATTTTGACAGGACTTAATAAAATGAAAAAATTATTTTTCCTTTTGATATTCGGGATATGCACAATATCTTTAGCCTCGGCATCTTTGAATCTATGCAATGATGTGAATGATATCTCAGAGATTCCATGCATTGTATCGACTCCTTATGTGAATTGCTCTGATAATGCGACTATAACAAATCTTGAAACAAATATCAATTATACTATGGCAACGATTCCTTTGACTAATGGAACTTATGAATTTATATTCAATTATTCCATCCCTCAGAATCATTCTATCGGGACTTATCAGATAAGATTATGCGATGGCACTCAGGCAACTCTTCAAGTTCAGTATAACTGGTTTGGATTTTATCTGTTTCTATTCATTATGATTCCATTCGTCCTTATCATAATTGATTGTATCACTGATGACAGGATTTTCAAGATGCTGGCAGGATTTTCATTGATTTCAATCGCAATATTGTTTATAAGGATAGGATACCCGACTTTCAACAGCCAGTTCATATCCAATCTTATCACAATAAGCTATGTTGGGATAGGAGGATATTTATTAACAACTGGGTTGATTGAATCATTGTATATGGGCGGTGAAGAATGATAGATTTTATGATAATTGTGATATTGATAGGATGGATACTTTTGATAACAGGACTGATACTGAAAGAATATGCCTTATACTCAATAGGTGCGATATTTGTGATGACACTCGGGGTATATACAGCTATCAATGGATTTCTCAGCATGACAAACCTTGCGACAGTCACATTTTCAGTTATATCAATAGCATTGGGAGGCTATGTTCTGATTAGAGGGAACATGGAATTGATCAATGATGGTTTCTAATTTTATAAGCTGCAAGGGAGGAGAAGATGATTGAAATTTATTTCTTTATAGTGCTTGCATGGTGTTTATTGATAATAGGGCTTAAACTAATGAAAGATTATGCGATGACGATGATATGCTCATTGCTTATCATGGCATTGGGTGTCGCATTGTTCGCTTATGGGGATTTCATCTCATTTGCATTTGGAATAGGCCATCTGGGATTGGGGTTCTATTTTTCAATAAGAGGAAGTGTTGAGCTTAATAAAGAGCCAGAGCAGAGAATAAATTGGAAAAAAGCAAAATGGCAAAACAACAAACAGAAGAAACAAAGCCAGAAGTGAAAGAAGTCAAGCTAGAGACTCAAGTGATAGTGGTTTCAAAGCTTCCAGAGCAGCCAGTCAGGAGATTTTTGAATGATGATGGCAAGGAAGTTGAATTGATTCCTATCGAGGAGGCTTTGACAGAGATATTACTGAAAGTAAGAAGAATAGACAAAGGGATATAAAATGCGGGAACTGATCTTCAAGCAGGGCAATGAGCTTGTGATAATCAGGATAGAGAATGCTCATGTGACATTTGCAAAAATGCAGGGGCAGTATTTCAGATACTCGACGATAGAAGGACTGAAGCTCAGCCCTTCAGGAATATTAAAGGAATTTCCTGATTTGAAGGATTTGAATCCTGAGGAGATGAGAGTTCAAGCGATAAAAAGATTCAAATCGCATATTCTTGAACTCAGGAAGGATGAATTGATTGAGGCTTATATTGTTAAAGATTTGAAGCCGCATGGATATGTATTGATGATGAGAAAAATGCCTGGATTCAGGCCAGAGAGAATGAATTGAAATGAGCACATCAAACTTGATAGGATTTATCGTGACAGGAGTGATATTCATATTGATATATCTTGGAATAAGAAAGCAGACATTCAATGAAGCTGTAGAAGAGATAAAAAAATTAATACAACAAAATGGTTGATGAAGATATAAGGCTTGCGGCAGAAATGGAGGAGATGGGATTAGGATATCCCATGCAGAAAGAGAAAGCAAGCCAGTGGGAATTCTTCAACAAAATACTGAAGCTTGATGATTCAATCAAGGTCGCCAATCTTGCGACAGATGAATTGAAAGCGATAAGAACATTAAGGAGTGCGGCACTTTATGCAGATACAATGGGCTTGGATATTGTTGCAGGCTTCCTTATAGATGAGGCTGAGGTTATCCTCGCATCATCAGACAGCAAGGATGGATTCCTCATCAAGATGGCTGTAACACAAGCCAAGAAGATTGAAACAAAATCAAGAAGCGGAACATTAGCAGAGAAGGGAGGTGCCCCATGGCTGAAGAAGAAACAGGCGGAAGACTGACTGACAAGCTTGACAAAATAGTTGAGCTTTTGCAGAAAGACATAACAAAAAAAGAGAAGAAGTTCAAGCTTCCATTCGGAGTAAGCGATAAGAAAATCAAGAAGAACTGGATAATCGTGATTCTATTGAGGACAAACAAGAATCTTGACATAAGATTCCTGCCGATAGAGAATGACATGATAAGGCTGAAAGATAATGAGACTTATCATCTTGCGACGACAGATTTTGTATTGAGATACAAGAAGTATCCAGTAATCATACTGCCAGAATGGAGTTTGAAGCCGATAGCCCCTGATGAACTGATGGAGCAGACAATACAGAACAAGGAATATGCCTTGCCTCAGAAAGTTATCATCAATGCTGTCAAAATGGCCCAGCTCAAGGATCAGAAGAAAGGACTGGGAGGAGGGATTATATGGATTATTGTTGCAATCGTCGGTGCGATTGTGGCCTATCAGGTTTTCCTCAAGAAGAAATAAAATGGCTAATGGAAAGTCGAGCTATAATGGCGACATCCAGATAGATGCAAGAATAGAGGATGTGAATAAAAGGCCTCTTGACAGGCAGAAGTTCGGAGTGCATAACACAAGAGCATTAGCTAATTTTCTTCTTGAGCTTGAAAGCTTCGGTGCAAAAATCTTTGAGGCATTCACCATGTTCAAGATGAGCAAAGGAGAGGAAAGGAGCTGGTTCGAGAATTAAAATGAAAGTATGGGTAATTACAGTCATAATAGGGCTGGCATTGACATTGATCTCAATGTCAATGCTTGGATGCAGTCATAATAAGGAGCAGACAATGAAGATTTATCCTTGGAATATAGCTTATGGAAATGATTCCAATCACAGCAGATTCAATTCAAGCACAGAGATAACACAGTCAATAAATATCCCGAGATATTATAAAAATATCTCGAATAACACAAATATTTCTTAATATATTTAAGCAAAAGTAATTTATATATAATCTGGGAATTGATTATTTTGGATCCTATATTGAGAAAAATTTATGAGAGCAAAAAGACAAAGCAGTTATTCATATCTCTCCCAAGAAAAATCCTCGATATAAAAAAAGGCACCACGCCAAAAAAGATTTCTTTTGAGATCAAGGAGATAGAATGGTGACTGTCGAGGAGCAGGCTCAGCAGGCAAGGCAACAGCTACAAGCACAGCAAGCACAATTATTATTGCAGCAGCAGCAAAGTGAGCAGCAGTTAAGGCAGCAAGCAAATCCAAGAATGGCTCAGATGCAGAGGCAGGCTCTTTCTGAATCCAATGTCAGCCTCGAGCAATACAGAAGGCAGATGGAGGCTTCAATCGCACAGGCTGCCCCAGAAATAGCACAGCAGAAATATAAAGAATCTGCAATCCAAGATATTAAAATCCAGCTGGATGAAAAGATAAAAGCTGAAAAGGACAATCTAAGCAGAATATCTGAATTGCTTAACAAAGGATACAATGCAGAGGCATCATACAATTCATCAATGGGAAGGCTGCAGGCTTTAGAACAGTCAGAGAAAGAGCTTAAATCAAATCCAGATTCAGCGATAAAGAAATTCTATTCTGGATATACATTTGCTGAATCTCAATATCTGGGGGATGTCGCTTCAGCAAGACTGCAGACAGCAACTGCAAAAACTGAACTAGACAAGACAGGAACTTGGACAAAATCAATAGATATGTTTGGAAATATCACAACTAAATCCCCTTCAGGAGCAATAACTTATGAATCTCCAGCAAGAATTGGTTATGATATCAATCCTTCTTATCAGCCAACAGCATCAATAACAATTGTCTATGAGAAACCTATCATTCAAGCCGCTGCCGAAAAAGTAGGCAAGGCAATTCCCGAGAACATTCAAAGAGGAGCTGCATTATGGTTTGCATTGCCATGGCAGATGAAATATTCAAGAGATATCATCCAGAAAGGAGATGAACTATTTGGATCTTATGTTTCAAAAGTAATATCAAAAGGTGCTGAAGCTGAACAGAAATCAATTTTATTAAGCCATAAAGGTAATCCAAGAATAATGCAAGATATTGAAAATCTTGGTTGGAATATTTATGATAGATTATCTAGTATAAAAATAGAACCATTATCTACTCAATTATATGCTCAAAATCCAAGCATAGAACCTATATTAAAAAAATATATTTCAAGGCAAGATGTCACAGATGTATCCAAATTCATGTTATTCTCTCCATTATTCAAGACAGGAGCTGCAGCGACAGAAGAGGAGCAGATAATAAAGAAGAAGAAAAAGCAGATTTCTATATTTGAGCAGCCGACACCAACAGAAGAACATCCAAAGATAACATTGGAGGATGTGGAAAATCTGATAAGATACAGCTCTGATTCTACAAGAAGAGAACAGATAAGAAAATTGATTGAGACTTATAATCAGGGCAAGATAACAAATGAATTATTTGAAGAAGTCAGAAGAAGATATACAAGGGTTCTTGGCGATGAGAAAACAGCGATTTTATTCAGGGATGTGATGCAGCAGGAAGGATTAGCACTTATAGAAACATTAAAGCCAAGCAAAATTCCAGAGATCCTGCCTGGAGCAAGAGTTGTTTCTGAAAAGCCTCCATTGACATTTGGGGAGATTATGGCTAAGACTGCAGCTGAGCAGGCAAAAAGAGATATGGAATATGCTGGCTATCTCGGGGCATTGCCGAAGATGGTTGGAGGATTAGGGCTTAAGCCAAGCGAAGGATTATTCACTGGACAGGGAAAATATGAAATTTCAAAAGGCGGGCAGATACCACTATTAAAAACACTGCAGGGAGAAGTTTTAGGATTAGCTCCAGCTTCTTCTCTTTTGAATCTTGAAACTCCTGCATTAAGCGAACAGCAGATGCAGCAACAACTTCAACAGCAATTGCAAAAACAGCAGGAACTCCAACAACAACTGCAAAAGCAAATGCAGAAGACTGAATTTAGATTCAAAGAGGAGCTTGGACAGACAGAGATAACAAAATCTCCAACACCTCCTCCACCATGGTTCATTTCAGAAACAGAATTGATTCCTTCAAAAAGAAAAAGGATAATAGATCTAAGAAAAAGAAAAGCCTATCAGTTATTAATCAAAAGGAGGGGGCAATTCTTGGCTGCTGGAACATATCTAAAAGAGACAGCGATAAGAAAAGGAGAGCAATGGGCATTGGGGACTCTCGGAAGAACTTTCAGGATAAAAGAAACAGCGAACAGATATTTTGAGGGAGAAGAAAGAGATTATCTTCCATCTCCAGTTTCATTCAGGGAATATAAAATCAGAAAAGGGATGAGAATCCCATTGCAGAATGAATGGATACAGAGAAAAGGAATCCAGACAAGAGCGGAGGTATTTGAAATTCAGAGAGCGAGAAAACAATCATTTAAGATGAGGGGAGGTGCTAAATGGCTATGAATAGAAGAGGACAAGCAATGCTTGTTGGAGTGATGATTGCGATATTTGTGTTTGTATTCGCTATAATATGCATTCCAGCATTGAAAGAAGTCACAAATCTGGCGAGAGGGACAACATCATTGGACTGCACAAACAGCAGCATATCAACAGGAAACAAGATGACCTGCCTGATAGTTGATCTGTATCTGCCTTATTTTGTAGGAGCATTGCTTGCTGGAAGCGTCGCTTATATACTTGTGAGAGGATCGCAGACAGTATAAATATAAGCTTTAATCTTTTATTCAGCAGGCATAATGCTTAAAATGAATAGGAAAACAATCATCAATGCAGCGATTATAATAGCTATTCTTGTAGTTTCAATAATGCCGATAGCATCTGCTGGAGTGTTCAGCTTAGGCGATAATAAAGTCCAGTTAAAGGAATGGTATGACATCTTCGGATGGTTTGCAAAGGCAGATGTTGAATTGATAAGCAATACAGATCAATGCTTCATTGATTGCGAGGCTGTTGTCAAGATAACTCCAAGAAATGAGATGAATATTGACAAAAAGAGCCTAAAGTTTGAATTCTCATCAGATATCAGGGATTATAAATATTATATCCAGATTGATGAGCCTTATGAGAAGACAACCCCGCAGTATGACTGCATTACTGACGAGAAGGAGGAAAAAAGATGCACTGAGGGAAAACCACTGATTGAAAAAGGTATTAATAAAGTATGGAAAGAATTTGACAGTGAAAATCTTCTTCCAAATAAAGATTATTTTATCAGAATAGTTTCATCAAAGCCAATAAACAAAAATATTGACTGGGTTTTGAATTTTGATAATGATAGAATAAATCAATGGGCATGGTGGAACAGCTCATGGCTTTATAAAGAGCCTCTCAATCTTTCAGTCGCAACAGGGACTACAGGAGTGAATTATGTTCTTGAATTGAATGTTTCATACAATGCCCATATGAATGCTGACTTCAGCGACTTGAGATTCACAAACTCGACTGAGAATGGACAGCTTAATTACTGGATTGAAAAGAAAGTTAATAATGGATGGGCTGTTGTATGGTTGAATGTTAATGAGGATATTACAACAACAAACAAAACTAATTATCTTTATTATGGAAATGCTCTGGCGACAGATGCTGGAAATGGGACAACAACATTCGGGCAGGGAAGATTTGAGGGATGTGATGACAATGTGACACATTTCAACAATAGATGGACAAAATCTGCAGTGGATATCACAGCTTATTTAAGTGGAGGGATATGCACAATAAATAACACAGGTGGGGATGAATGGTTCTACAATAATTCAAATACTCTGACTCTTCCTGCTGAATTAAAATTATTCGGAAGATATAATTCATCTGGGACTACAAAGCAGGTTTATGTATTCCTGACAAACCAGAGTGATATGGCTTATAACTGGGAGAAGAGCATTTCATTGAGGGGATTCAGCAAGAGCATGTTTGGGCTTGCATACAGGGCGGGAACTGGAGGGGATGTCACATCATTCACAAACACAACTTTTTCAGTATGGGACAATTACACAATGTGGATGCCAAGCTCTTCCTCGACTTTGGCGATAAGAGGATTTGATGAAGGCTCTGCGAATATCACTAATGCAACAAATACTGTATGGACATCAGGAGGATTGCCTGCGATTGAAGTCACTGGAACTCCTACAGCCTCACTGGAATTTGACTGGCTGTTCACAAGGCAGTATAAATTAGGCGAGCCAATTTATTATTTTGGATTAGAGCAGGCAAATCCATCTACTATAACAACAACTTTAAATTCTCCAGTTGATTATTTCAATTCATCATCCCAGACTATTGTTCTTAATTGCTCAGGGGCAGTTTCAACTTATGCATTGATGAATATAAGCCTGTTCGGAAATTGGAGTGGGAGCTGGACATTGAATGAAACTAAAATCCTAACAGGGACAGACAACTCGACTACATTCACAAAGATAATCAGCGATGGATATTATGACTGGAACTGCATGGCAAATGATTCAAATGGAGGCGGAAATACAACTTCAGCAAACAAGACTTTCACTATTGATTCATCATCTCCGATAATAACTCTTCCTGTCTATGCCAATGCGACATTTGAAAATAGCACATCAAATACTCTGACATTGAATATAAGTATTCTTGACTCTGGGACAGCAGTCCAGAATCCCTGTTGGATAGATGTGAATGGGACAAACCAGACGATTGCTTATGCAGGAGGATGGTGCAATGGAACTGTCAAGCTTACAGGAATGACTGGAGGAAACAAGACAATAAATGCATATGGCAATAATTCTGCTGGGGGAATGAGCCTGAATAATTCATTTGTCGTCTATATGGATTCAAATGCTCCGACTGTGATACTCAATGGTCCTGGCAATCTTTCATGGCTCGATGCAGTCAGCAATTTCAATTTCACAGCTTATGATGATGGAGCTTTGCCTATGAACTGCAGCCTGTATCTTAATGGGAGATTGAATAATACAAATGATTCAACATTGAATAACACTCTGACAAACTTTGCAGTCGCTGGGCTTCTTCCTGAACAATATAACTGGACTGTCAATTGCTCTGATGGAATGTATAACTCTTTTGCTCCATCAAATAATACAATCCTTGAAGGGCAATTTATAATTTGCAATTCAACTTATGACATCCCTTATCTGAACATAACTTTCAAGGATGAGACAACAGATCTTCCAATCAATGGGACAGCGATTCCATTTGATTTCAGCTATCAGATTAATTCAAGCTCATCATTCACACAGACAAAAACCTATGCTTATACAAACACAACTGCAAACAATAATTACACTTTCTGCTTTGCACCAAATCTTTCAATCAGTTACACAGCGAATCTTTCATATGCATCATCAGGATATCCGACAAGAAACACTCAGATAAGCGGAGTTCTCACAAATACATCAACGAATCAGACTCTTTATCTTCTTTCGACAGCGAATGGAATATGGGTGACATTCCAGGTTATGACATCAATGAACTCACCAATTTCAGGAGCTTCTATATTCATAGAAAGGAACATTGCAGGAACTTGGTATAATGTATCGTCAGGATTGACAGACAATGCAGGAAGCTATGCTGTATGGCTGAATCCAAACTATCTTCACAGGATAACAGTCAATAAAGCAGGATATGCGACTTACACAACGACAATAACACCATCGCAGCCTTTATATACAATAGTTTTGGGGGGAGGAGCACAATCAGCGAATATAACAACAAACACTGAGAATGTGGTTTATAATATCCTTCCTCCAGGAACAATCCTCGACAACAGGACAATCTATACATTTGTATTAAACATATCAAGCTCTTATTATGTCCTTCAGGATTATGGATTTGATATGCTGAACAGCACTGGAGCTGTTCTTGGAGGAGGCTCTGACAATAATCCGACTGGAGGGTTTGTGAATGTCTCAATAAACACCAGCGACAACAAAGATGTGATAATGAATTATTACTGGAAGGCCAATGGAAGCTATGTCAATTTTTCAAAGGCATGGAGCATGGAATATTCCTATGAAGGGAATTACTCTCTGAAATATTTCTTTGATGATCTGAAAAGCTTTGTCGGGACTGCTGGATTGAATCAGTTCTCCCTGACACTGATAGCCTTCATGCTTATATTCCTCGTCGTTGGATTGATATCATTCACATCAGGGATTTATTCTCCTGTTGCGATAGGCGGGGAGATAATAGCGATGACATGGCTGTTCTACTTCGCTGGATTCTGGACAGAAGGATGGATATGCTGGGTAATGTCAGCATTCTATGGAGCTTACATATTCTGGGAGTTCATGAGATAAAATGGGAAAACTTGTGACTTTATTCTCAATGCTTACATTCACAATGCTATTTTTCTGGCTTGCATATCCATCGATGTCTCTGGGATGGCTTGATCTGATACTTCATCCTGAACTGATAACAGCAAGCGGGTTTTTCACAAGCTTATTCACCAATGGGATTGGGCTTCTTATCGGTGGTGGGGTAATATTAGTCGGGGCATTATGGCTGAAGAATGATCTAGTCATCAATGCTGGAATAGCCATCGGGATAGGCGGACCAATATTACAAGGTTTTGTTTCATTATATAATATCCTGAAAGTTGAAAATTCAACTTTTGCATTAATAGTTGTCGGGCCTCTTGCTGTTCTGCTCGCTTTTATAATAATTGAATGGTTCAGGGGGAAAGACTGATGGTAGTTGAATCATATCTTGATTTGTATGATCTGTTTGTGAATAATGTGGCTGGAACTGTGTGGATTTTTATAGCTCTTGCGATGGTAGCAATACTTTATTTCTCCGCAAAGTTCAGGCTGCCGAATATGATTATGATGATGATAATGCTGCTATTCTGCCTTGTCGTTGGAGTGCTTATAAGCAATCTGCTTGTCGCAATGGCAATACTTTTGATAGGATTATTTGTGGGCTGGGTATTCAACAGAATTATCTCGAGGCAGTTTTAAAATGAAATTAATATATATAAGCAAAGGGAGATTAAAAGCAGAATGGGCATATTAAGCGGAATCAAGAAGATGTTTTTCGGATCTGGAAGCAGGGAAGAGGAAGAACTTATAAAATCCAGAAAGATAACTCCTGATGAGGTTGAGCTGAAAAGCTATCTTGAGCAGGAGAGAAGGGACAACATAAAAAAAATGCTGAGATATTATCGGGCAAAACAGAGGCAGGAGATTCTTGTTGGGCAGAAAATGGAAGTCGGGAAGAATATGCTCAATTCAAAAAATGTTTTCAAAGGAATGAAGAATGTGTTTAAATAGGGGAGGAAACAAAATGAAAAAGAAATGCAAAAAGAAAACAGTCTATAAAAAAGGAAGAAAAGTCGGGAAGTGTAAAAAATGCCAAAAACAATAAAATTCAAGCATCTATTGAAAGCCACAGAAAAATTCTATGGCATCAAGAAAGGAGAGAGGATTGCCTATGCGATAGCTTCAAAAAAAGGATGGAGGAAGTGAAATGAAAAAGAAGAAAGAGGATGAACAAAAAAGGATTACAGAATTATCTTTGAAAGGAAAAGCAAGGGCTCCTGAAATTTATGGAAAGCTTGGGACATTAAAATTAAGAGGATATACTAAAGAAGAAATTGAGCAGATGAGAAGAAAGCCAAGAGGAATACTTTATGCAGAAGTGTATTGTTAAGTAAGAGGGATCTGGCTCCTTGATGATTGTGAGTATAAAGCAAGTAGAATAGTTTCTTTAATGGAAGGGACTATTTTTTGTGAAGCCCATAAAAGAACAATAGTCGTGCAAACATAGTTGCATAGCCTTTTGCCTTAAGTCCTCTCTTCCTTCAAGATGGGGGGACTTAAGGAGATTTTTATATCCAAATAATTTTATTTTCTTTTTTATTTCTCGTTCTTGTTTTCTACTTATTTTTTTAAGTTTCTTTAACCTATTAAGGATTATTTGTGCTCTCACTTCTTTTTTTACATTTATTTCCCATTCATTTAATTCGTATTCAGTCATTTTCTTTTTAATTGTAATTTGTTTTGAAAAAGCCAAGCATGAAGAATCTCTTTTAGAAGTTCAGAGTTTCCCATCTTGTATTTCTTACAAGCTATTTTGAATAATTTGAAATCATTATCTTCAGGATAAATTGCCAGATGTTTATTTGATGACATTATACTTCTTTTAATAAATAATTATACTTTTCTAATAAAAGTATAATACCTTATAAATTTATTGTTTTTTAGGGATTTGTGTATAAAGTCTTGATTTGAGGCTACTTTTCACACAGAAATTATTAAAAACTCTTGTGTATGCTATTTTTCATGGAAGTTAGATAGCACCATTTCTACTAAAACTATTTAAATAAAAGAATGCCTGAAAAAGCATGAATGATAAAATGAAGGAGGGAAGACTGACTGACAAGGAGATTAATTCTAGAATTCTCCTATATCTTAAATTCAATTCTCCGACACATATTGATCTTCTTAATGGGATTTTCTATAATGGATTTATAAAGAAATTGGGTGCGGGATTCATAACTTTTGAGGATAGAATGAAAGGAATAATCCCTATATTCATAAATCAGATTAAAAAAGTGGAGCTGCAGAGATGAAAGCCACAATTGAGGAGATATTGAAATTGAGGGATGAATGCCTCTCTATAAATGCCCGCTATGCTGTTTTAAAGCCTGTAAGAGATGATTTGACTGGAGAAAGCAGAATGTTGTGTCCTTTCACAAAAGATAACTATCCAAGCCTTAAACTGCATCATTTTGAGCCTTACTGCAGGTTCAGGGATAACTCTATATGCAACTTCAAAAGGGAGGACAAAAAATGACACAAAGAATAGGAGCTTTATGGCAGAAGAAGAAAGACAACAAGACTTACCTTACTGGCGAGATTGAAGTCGTCGCTGGAATAAAGACAAAGATTGTTGTTTTCAAGAATGAGAAAAAGAAAGATGGAAGCAATCAGCCAGACTGGTCGATATTAGTCAGCAAACCGATTCCATTGAAAAGTGGGCAGGCCCAAGTTTCATATTCAAAGATTCAAGCTGAAGAACTCTGAATCTGTGAAAAGAAAGGACAGCCCCAGCATCCTAAAGCAGACAACATCGGAGAGGCAAAAGCCTTAGGGTAAGATTCACCTCTTTTTTAACAGTTTGTCTTAGCCTAAATAAGTTGAACTGTGCTCGGCCCGAGCTGATTTTGCCTGAGTCTGCGGTTAGAGGCTGAAAGGGCTTTCCTTTTCATATTTTAAAAAAGAAAATGATAATTCAAAATACTGAGGAGGAAGAGAAAAAAATTATAGATGCAAGGGCTGAAATAAAAAGAACTTTGACTGGAAGCCCGACAGGAATTATATTCCCGATGCCTTCAGGCCAGTTTTCTGATTATGCCATCTGCAGGAACTGCAAGCTATATAAGGAAGGGATCTGCCAGGAAACCAAGACTAAGATTTCCGAGGATGGAAACTGCTCAATGTGGGAGCAGAAAGATGATGAGCCTCCAAAATTAGAAGAACCTTATTATCAAATTATAAAAATCCTGAAGAAATACTGCGATTTAAATGAGGATTATTATCCTATTGTGGCATGCTGGATTATTGGAACTTATATTCACAAGGATTTCCCTACTTATCCTTATTTATTCTTTAATGCAATGAAAGGAAGCGGAAAATCAAGACTTTTGAAATTAATTGCTTCTCTGGCAAATAATGGAGAGCTTCTTGCAGGAAATTTGTCAGAAGCTGTTGTTTTCAGGACTGCTGCTTTTTCAACTCTTTGCATTGATGAATTTGAGAATATTGGGGGAAAGGAAAAGAACACTTTAAGAGAGCTTCTTAATGCAGCTTACAAGAAAGGAATCTTTGTCAAAAGAGCCATAAAAAGGTTCGGGGAAAAGGGTGAAAGATGGGATATTGAGAAGTTCAATGTTTATTGTCCAATCACTATGGCAAACATCTGGGGGATGGAAAATGTGCTGTCTGACAGGTGTATTACTTTGATACTTGAAAAAAGCAACAAAAAGAACATCACTAGATTAATTGAAGATTTTGAGTCAGATCCTGACATTTTAGCATTAAAGCGAACGTTTAGTGTAGATAGTGTAGTGTACTTAGGTCTCCAGAGACTAGAGATGACAACACATTGGAATAGTCATATCACTACACTACTACACGATACACTAAGTTCACCAACCTACACTACAACACTAACACCTTTTGAGCTGGATTTCTTTTCAAAAATAATAAAAACTGAATTGGAAGGCAGACATCTGGAATTGTTCTTTCCTTTGTTCATAATTGCAAAAGAATGCAACCAGCTTGATAGGATGATTGAAATTGCAGGAAAAATAGTCAATTTGAAGAAAGAAGAAGATATTTCTGAAAGTAGAGATGTTGCTTTGATTGATTATATTGCCAATCGCCTTTATGATACAGGAGATTTTATTTCAGTAAGAGAAATATTCAATAATTTAAAAGAAGATGAAGATGACTGGCTTACTATTAATTGGATAGCTAGAGCATTGAAAAGATTGAATCTTGTTCTTGCCAAAAGAAGAATGGCCAGGGGTGTTGAAGTAAAGATTGATTTTGCAAAGGCTAAGGAAAAAATAAAATATTTTATGCCAAAGGAAGTCGAGGCGGAGAAAATCAAAGATGTCATACTATAAAGGAACAAGATTATTCAAGATATGCAGGAGATGTGATGAGAGATATCTCCCTGATGGAAAAACCCAGACTTTATGCACAAACTGCCAATATAACAGCTATAATTTTGTCAAGAAATACAAAAATAAAAGAAAATGAAACAACAACACAAGAACAGATCAGAATGGAGAAAAAGAAGAAAGAAAATTATAAAAAGCTGTATTGTATGCAATAAAGAGATATCAAGAGCTGGCTGGAACAGCAGAAATGTCAGAAGAAGCATTTATTCAGTCACTTGCTCCCATAAATGCTCAAGAATCTACACAAGAGTTTCAAACTTTGTGAGGAATAATTACCTGAGGGAAAACTGAAACGGGGTTTTAGTTCACCAACTTCCCCGCCCTTATATTCATAGTCACAGGTTAGCCATCTGTCCTGAAGCGATATCTACAAAATAGTTGGTGAGGTTTTCCCTCCACTCATTAAACAGGAGGGAGTAATTTTTAAAAAAGAGAAAATGAGAATTCAAAGATTTAAGGAGATACTGAATCCAAAGGCATTCAAGGACTTAATGAAGTTTATGCAAGGCCAGACTGCAGATGAAGAAGGAATCTATGAGGATGATTTCATGAAATGGTTTTATAAAAGGGAGAATACAGACTAAAATGAAACCCACAACTGATGAGCTGATTAAGGAGAATTTAAGAAGGGTTGAAAATGGAGAACCTCTTTCCATACCTTTGGCGGTTCTCAATGGGGAGTTCAAGAGATTTTATTTTAGAGAATGCCCTGATGCAGTCAAAACAATGAAAGCACGGAAGAAAGCATATAGTCAAAGACCAGAAGTCAAAGCATATAAGAAAGCATATGATAAAGCATACTATCAAAGACCTGAAGTCAAAGCACGGAAGAAAGCATATAGGAAAGCATACTATCAAAGACCTGAAGTTAAAGCACATATGAAATCATATAATAAAGCATACTATCAAAGACTAAAAAAAGAAATCGCAAAGATAAAAGAGGCGCTGAAGTAAGATGGAAAAAGAATTTAATTTGAGTGAGAGAACAAAACCCCAGAATTGGGATTATGCAATAATAGATATTTTATTTGCTTCTGATGTCAGGGAGTTCATAAGATTGCTGAAAGAGAAATTGAGAAAAGATAAAGAAATAGAGAATTCTTTATTTTTGAGAATAGAATTAGATATAGACAAACTTGCAGGAGAGGCTTTAAACAAATGAGTGAATATCCTATTGGCTTGAGCGGGGAAATGATACATTGCTTTGATGAAAGCCCCTATGCTAATTGTGCTGGAGTGAATTGGAAAAGAGGATAAAAGAAGGAGAGGCATTAAAATGAAAAAGAATAAATGTGATGAATGTGGGGCTGAGCTGGAGAAAGCTTTTGTTTTAACTCAATTTAAAATACCTATTGTATGCTGGGTTTGTCCAAGGTCAGAATGCTATCAATTATATGATAAGATGTTTAAAAAGAAATATCGAGGAGAGGCTTTGAAATGAAACTTAAAATACTTAATCTTTATGCGGGAATAGGAGGAAACAGGAAACTCTGGACTGGGGATATTGAAGTCACAGCAGTCGAGAATGTGCCTGAAATAGCCAAAATCTATCAGGACTTCTTTCCAAATGACAAAGTTATAATCGCGGATGCACATCAGTTCTTATTAGAACATTTCAAGGAATTTGATTTTATCTGGAGTTCACCACCATGCCAGAGTCATTCTGGCTACAATCATTTTCTCAAGGGACAAGGAATATTCAGATTTCCAGATATGAAACTTTATGAAGAAATAATATTTTTAAAGCATTTTTTCAAGGGAAAGTGGATTGTTGAAAATGTTAAACCTTATTATGAACCTTTAATTAAACCTCAGAGAATAGGAAGACATTGCTTCTGGAGCAATTTTGAAATATCTGATATTGAAATAGATTATCAAATAGGAACTATGAATAGACAAGCATCAAAAGATAGTCAAAGAAAAGCAATTATAAGAGAAGCTCAAATCCCAGAATTAATTGATTTGCATGGATTAAAAGATTTTAAACTAAAAAATAAAAGGCAAGTATTAAGGAATTGTGTATTGCCTAAAATAGGATTGCATATATTCAATTGTGCTTTCAAGGAGAAACAGAGGACAATAGAGGCTTTAAAATGAACAACAAAGAGATACAGTATGAATATGGAAGAAGAGTCGGAAGAAAAGAAAGAGAACAGGAGATTCTGGAGAACTCAAAACAAAGGATTGTTTATTATTGCAAGAAATGTGAT
>Ga0315289_10003855_pt1 | contig 22575 bp, 15 predicted proteins | sample YL17G11_40_MG_FD_203452 | JGI IMG/M metagenome (GOLD analysis project Ga0315289, IMG submission 203452) | Sediment microbial communities from Yellowstone Lake, YNP, Wyoming, USA - YL17G11_40 | ecosystem: Environmental > Aquatic > Freshwater > Lake > Sediment | place: USA: Wyoming | collected... | reverse complement strand
TAGTTAACGCCTCAACCACTTGTGACATAGGGAGCATGTTATTTGGGAATAGATCATTATGGGCAGGTATGATTACATCCCATTCCAGGTCACGCGCCAATTGGGCTACCTCGGAGGGTAAAAAATTTCCGATCACCCCTGCACCAGTCTCACGAAACCAATCGCGCCCATTTACAGGTACCATCGCAATATCCGGAGTGGGTAAATTGTGTAACATTTCAATATAACCTGGGTAGATAATTGTGTCTCCAGAGTGATAGAAAGTTACTTCATTCCATTCAATAAGAAAGCCTATATAACGATAGCCTTTCTGTTTATCGAATTCTTTATTGTAATGAGCAGCTGGCACGACTGTTAATTTAATCCTCGTGCCGGGCAGTATCATGGGTTCCAATGCCTCTGGGATGATAATTCGCTCTTTTGCGATACCGAGTTGAGTTAAAATGTCCAGGTTCCAAGCTGAGATAACGAACTTTGATTCGGGGGAAGCTATAGCGATCGCCCTGGCCGTTATGGGATCAAGATGATCTTGATGTTCATGACTTGCTAAATAAAATTTAGCGTTTATAACTTCATTGGGTAAAAGTGGAGGTGGATATGATCTTTCCCACCAATCTCCATATAATTCCCTCACAACATCGCTTAAACAGGGATCTATATAAACAACTCCTTCTGGTCCTTTAATTGCTACCCCTATTTGTCCCAGTCCCCATATAGCTAAACTTTTTGGGATGATTGGTATAGCTTGCATATGAATGATCAATTTGTGTTCTACCAGCATGTACCCCTCGATCTTATAAAAGTTTAATTTGATATCCGGTGTGTTTTTAAAACTTGGGCTGTTCAACTGCCTGCACGGGATCACTGCCACGTAGAAAATCGAAATCACACCCTAGAGGAGCTTGGGTTACGTGCTCAAGATAAAGTTGGCCATAACCTCTCCGAAAAGTTGGTTTGGTGTTCTGGTAGTTCTCCCGCCGGTGGTTCAACTCCGATTCATCCACAAACAAGTGCAATCGACGTTTGATGACATCGAGTTCAATCTCATCGTCATCCTTGACCAATACCAAGGGACCGCCAATAGCGCTTTCAGGTGCCACATGGAGAACAACCGTCCCAAATGCAGAACCGCTCATTCTCGCATCGGATATTCGCACCATATCCCGAACTCCTTTTATTAAAAGCTTGCCTGGGATGGGGAAGTTACCAACTTCAGGCATTCCTGGTCCTCCTACCGGTCCTACATTTTGAAGCACAAGGACATTTTCTTCAGATACAGCAAGGCATGGATCGTTGATCCGGGATATAAGGTCGGTGAAATTCCGAAACACAACGGCTTTTCCACGATGACACAATAAGCGTGGTGTTGCCACAGCTTGTTTGATTACAGCACCATCAGGCGCCAGATTCCCAAATAGAACAGCCAACCCTCCCTCAGAACGGTAAGGGTCATCCAGGTTATGGATCACATCAAAATTGGATATATAAGCATGCTGCACACTTTCAGCAAGAGAGCTACCGGTAACAGTAAGTGTATCAGCATGCAATAATGGTAAGAGTTGCTTGATCACAGCCGAAATACCACCAGCATAATAAAGGTCTTCCATCTGATACTGTCCCGAAGGACGTATATTTGTTATTAAAGGGGTCTTCTTGCTAATGGTATCGAATAACTTGATAGGTAGATTGATTCCTAATCGTCCCGCGATTGCAACCAAATGGATAATGGCATTGGTGCTACCCCCAATCGCACAGAGAAGGACGATGGCATTTTCAAAAGCCTGCTCTGTCATAATCCGTGATGGGCGTAAGTCCTCGCGAACCATTTCCACGATACGACGTCCTGCCACCGTCGCCAAGCGCAAGCGGCGGGAATCTGGTGCTGGTATAGATCCATTACCTGGTAAAGCAATTCCCAAAGCTTCTGCTAGAGAGTTCATTGTTGAAGCTGTACCCATCACCATGCAATGACCACGACTTCTAATAATGCCATCCTCAATCTCTTTTAAAGTCACCTCATCTAAAAGGCCAGCATCGAATTCAGTCGTGAGTCGACGGCAGTCAGTGCAAGCACCTAGGACTTGGCCTTGATAGTGTCCGTTAAGCATTGGTCCACCACTTACTAAAATCGCAGGTAAATCTGCGCTGGCTGCACCCATTAGGGCCGCTGGAGTAGCTTTGTCACAACTTGCCAGAAGGACTACACCATCAATAGGTTGGGCCCGAATCATCTCTTCCGTGTCCATGGCAGCTAAGTTGCGATATAACATTGAAGTGGGGGTAATAAAAATATCATTGAGGGAAATGGTCGGAAACTCCAAGGGAACACCACCAGATTGCCATACACCTCGCTTGACAGCATTTGTTAATTCTCTAAAATGAGAATGGCAATTGTTTAATTCACTAAAAGTATTGCAGATACCAATAATTGGCCGGCTGATATCCAGATCGTCGTATCCCATAGATTTGAAGAAGGCTCTATGGGTAAATCCGGCTACTCCTTTTTCATTGAAAAAGATTTTGCTACGATTCATAAATCGAGATATCCTAAGCGGAGATATAGCTAAGTGCTGTCGAACGAAAATGCCCAAATCGTATGAGATATCCCTTTTCCCTTACCTACTTGATCTGCGGTGAAACCAAGATCTTCAAATTACGAGTCTTGTGTGCCCAAAACTCTTCAAATCCCTTCTCGACTAAATCCTCTAGCGAGATATGGGCTGTTATCAAGGGTTCGGGGTTAATCCGACCATCCCCTAAAAGCGTCACTGCGGCGGCAAAATCCTCGTCATAGATATGTGAAAACGAGCCAATTAGCTCCAATTCGTTATTGATAAAGGGAGTGAAGTTAAAAGGTACTGGTTGATTATGTTGGCCTAAAAATACACATCGTCCACCTTTACGTGCAAGTTTGGGAGTCATCTGCATCGTATTTTCATTGCCACCAGCCTCGATGACAACGTCCACACCCAAACCATTCGTGAGGGCCCGAATAGTTTTAACAGGATCAAAGCTATTAGGATCGATTGTTTCAGTCGCTCCCAGCCGTGAAGCGATTTCTCGTCGATTATTAGCCGGTTCGACAACATACACATAAGAGGCTCCTGATAGACGCGCCACTTGTAAACAGAGCAAGCCAATTGTACCCGCACCAACGACAGCAACAGTTTCCCCGCATGAAGTGCGTACTCGTCGGTTAGCCCTAACAGCAACTGAGGTCGGCTCGGCGAGTGCTCCGACTTCGGGAGAAACCCCTTCCGGCAATTTAAAGCACATATAACGCGGTACATTCACATACTCAGCTAGACCCCCATCCGTTGTCAATCCAAGAATAGCAAGATTTTCGCAGCGGTTAACAAAATGACGCTGGCACCAGTAACATTTCCCACAGTGGATCAAAGTATCTGGAGACACCACATCGCCAATATTTAAATCTGAGACACCTGAACCTATTTCTACAACAGTTCCAACAAATTCATGCCCCAAGATCATTGGTGCCATGCGTCCCGTAAGCGGATCAGGCTTACCTACAGGAATGAAGAAGGGCCCATGCATATATTCTTCTAAATCAGTTCCACAGATGCCACACCACCTTACCTGGATTTTGACCTCGTTCTCAACTGGGGTTGGTGGATCAGCAAATTCCTCGATACGAATATCGCGCCTTCTATACCAAACTGCTGCTTTCATGCCAAGTTCCTTCAGTAATTAACTCTATGAAATTATCTCCTTATTCGGCTAACTTTGGCTTAGATAATTGCTTACAGGACTTTCTTTCAATAAGTAATGTACTCAATTGGTAAGTGATAGGCTTATGTTCCTTTTCTGGAGATGTTATTCGCCTTACCAGAATCTCAACAGCTACTTGTGCCATCTCATCTGTAGCAATATCAACTACAGTAATTGGTGGATTCCAGGTGCTCAACCATTCCGCATCGTTGAAAGCCACAATGGAAATATCATTGGGTATGTGTAATCCTTTCTGACCCAAAACATATAGGACCCCCATTAAAATCCTGTTACTACCAGCAAAGATGGCCGTCGGTGGATCAATAAGTTGAAGCAGTTCATTTATCCCTTTTTCACCATGCGAACGGGTAAATGAACCGATACTGATTAAATCCTTATCGATTGGAATTCTCGCGTCTTCAAGGGCCTTCTGATAACCCGCTAAGCGATTTTTCCCCGTTGTAAGATCAGTCTCGCCCATTATCAAGCCAATTCGGCAGTTGCCCTTAGAAATGAGATAATGTGTCATTTGATAGGCACCCTGGAAATTATCCGCTATAACAGCATCGAGAATGTCACTCTCTCTCTGGCGGTTTAATTCAACAATTGGAAAGCCATCATTCGCCAAATACCTTACAAACTTAGAATTATTCCCATTGGCAGGATGGACATAAAGGATACCGTCCACTCGTTTCTCGCTAAGCATCTTTAAGTAATTCAGGTCAATCTCTTTACTCTCCTCATTAAGGCATAAAATAAGGTGATAGTTGTAACGCTGTAATTCATTTGAGACTGATCGGGCAATCGCTGTATAGTAAAGATTAGATATATCTGGGATGATCAGACCAATAAAGTGAGAAGGTTTCCCTTTTAATCCCCGCGCCATCCAATTAGGCCGGTAATCGAGCTCCATAACAGCCTTATCTACAAGGCGTTGTGTCTCTTCACTCACATACCCACTTTTATTAATTGCGCGCGAAACAGTAGAAGAGGATAAACCGACTCGCTTCGCTACATCCTTGATCGTTACAGGCATATTTATTGCTCAACTCTAATTTTCAATAAATAGGGAAACGATTCCATAAATATTTTAGCATTATTTAAGTTAAGAGTCAAGTCAAGCTCTTTAATCCCGTATATTATAAAAATCATCTCCAAAAATTAGAAAAATATATAGAAATAATACTATATTTTTATATTTTACATGATATAATTTCGATAAGAACTGATTATTATCTTAATCTCCGGTATCGTTTCCACATTTATTAATATTCTATTATATGTACGTCAAGCGCTGCCTGCCATAATATTTTTACAGCACTAAGTCATTTATTACGATTGGAATCTAAACCATCCCCGTGGATAGAGGAATATCTACTATGACCAATCCCATCAATATTTACATATATCCTGAAGTTCGACTACACCAGGTCAACCGTTATCTCTATAGTCATTTTATTGAGAATCTTGGAAGCTGCGCATACGATGGAATCTGGGTAGGCGAAGATATGGATATCAAAAATGATGGTGGTATCCGATGCGATGTTGCCGAAGCATTCAAGCGAATATCTGTTCCCATTATAAGATGGCCTGGCGGTTGCTTTGCTGATAATTACCATTGGATGGATGGAATTGGCCCTCGAAAACTTCGTCCGAGGCGTTATAACATTTGGTGGGAACAGCTCGAGACAAACTATTTTGGCACGGATGAGTTCATGCACCTGTGTGAGATGATAGAAGCTGAGCCTTATTTATGCTTAAACATCGGAAGTGGTACCGTCGAAGAAGCTCGAAGCTGGGTGGAGTATTGCAACTATAGCCATCAGACAACTCTAGCAAATCTTCGAAAGCAAAATGGTCATCCTCAGCCTTACAATGTGAAATATTGGGGCTTGGGGAATGAAAACTGGGGATGCGGTGGCAATTTAAGGCCCGAGTATTATGCCGATCTGTATCGCCGCTTTGCAACCTATGTTAAACGAACAGCAGGTGAAGACACAAAATTGATTGCTGTTGGATCTTATCAGGGATTGCAAGACTGGGATGAACGTTTCCTTACTGCCATGAGAGGTGCCTATACCCTTGTTGACAGTATAGCTTTACATATTTACCTTGGTGTAGGCACGAATGACCTCGACTTTTTAGATGACGATTACTATCGTTTGATAGCTTCAATCGATATCTTGGAAAGAGAACTTTCTCGGGCGATTGGCCTAGCCCAGGCTTTTAGCATGTATGGTCATAAGATTGATGTTGTGATGGATGAATGGGGCACTTGTTACCGGCAGGCGACGGTGGAGGCAGGTCTATGCCAACAAAACACCATGCAAGATGCGATCTTTACAGCTGCTTGTTTTCATCGCTTTCATAAATTGGGAGATCGACTATGGATGACCAATAAATCTGAGGCAGTGAACACCCTCCAAACCTTGATCTTTACAAAGGGGACGAAGATGATTCTTACTCCCACTTATTACGTATATGAGTTATTTCGTCCACATCATGACGGATATCTAGTGCCTTGTGAAGTAACCAACATTCCAGTTTTTACGTTACCCGATAAAACAGATCATCACGCTCTCTCAATATGTCCTACCATATCAATAGATGGTAAAGAGCTGTTCCTTTCGATTCTAAACTTTGATTTATCTCACACCGTCATAGCAAATATTCAAATATCTGATGCATCAGGATGGAAAGTAATTGAAGTTCGTCGTTTAGGAACTAGAGATATCCGTAGTCATAACACATTTGAGAATCCTTATCAGGTGCAACCCGAAAAGATCTCAAATGATAAATTCGATAATCTATCCTCATTCCACTTTCCTTCACAATCAATTACCACCCTGCGTTTGAAGCGATCAGGGATATAAAACCGTAAACAACTATAATTCAGTAAGACCAATATTTGATTTATTACGTGTACCGGCTACTTGGCCCATCCGGATAGAATATTAATGCCGAAGTCGTCAATGTGACGACAGTGAAATGGATTATCATGCTGCTTGGTCCTCCAACCATTTGTTTTAGGGTGCAGCATGATATCCTATTACGTAATCCTTTGGAAATGTCTTATTATCTGGTTCCAACAGGTCATCAAAGATTGGATAAAACCATCCAACCCATCACTATTCACCGGAACCTTATCTGACCTGACCCGCAGCCGCACTGATCTTTTTGTCGAAAATGCTCTGCTGCGTCAACAGCTGATCGTCCTCAATCGCCAGGTGAAACGACCTCAGCTTAACCATCATGACCGTTTCCTCCTCATTCTGCTCGCCCGTTCTACAAGCTTCTGGAAACAAGCCCTTCATATTGTCCAACCTGATACACTCCTACGCTGGCATAGGGATTTGTTTCGTTTCTATTGGCGGCGGAAGTCGAAGAGAAAACAGAACAAACCAAAGATACCACCTGAAACGATCGCGTTCATCCGTAATATGGCGAAGGAGAATCCCTTATGGGGAGCAGAGCGTATTCACGGTGAACTGCTGAAGCTGGGTATCCAGGTGTGTAAACGCACCATCCAGAAATACCTGCCGAAAGCAAGGGTATCACCCACTCCGAGCCAATCTTGGTCTACCTTCGTGAAAAATCATGCCAGAGACATTTGGGCTTGCGACTTTACCGTGGCCTATGATTGGTTGTTCCGATCATGGTATATCTTTATCGTGATGGGGCTCAAAACGCGCCGAATTATTCATATGTGTCAATCCTCGGACGTAAATGCGCCACCTCTTTTCGGCAACACTGCGCCAGCAATTTTCGGCAACAGTGCGCCACCCAATCAGCGGATGCAAATGCAAAGTGCCTAGAATTTTAAGGTTCTGTTGTCTGGGTTTGCACCTCCTCCAGCAGTTTGTTACGACCCTGGGAACGGAAGCTAGGACCCCGGATCACAATCACTTCCGCCCGATCCAGGAGCCTGTCCAGACCTGCTGAGGCGAGCAAAGGATCCAGGAATAGATCCGGCCATTCGTTCGGGGCGCGATTGGAAGTCAAGAGAATACTGCCGTGTTCGTAACGCTCGTTAATCACATCATACAAATCTTCAGGACCGGGTGGCTGAAGGGGTTTCAGCCCAAAGTCGTCCAGGATGAGCAGGTCCGGGCGCAGATACAGGCTCATGCGGCGTTCCCAGGAGCCATCCGCCCGGCCACCGTTGAGATGCTGGAGCATTTTCTGAGTATTGATAAACAGCACGTCCAATCCCTGTCGTGCGGCTTCCTGGCCAAGTGCCTGGGCTAAATGACTTTTCCCAACCCCGGTGGGTCCGCATATGAGCACATTGTGCTTCTGGCGGATATACTCACAGGTAGCCAGGTTGAGGATCTGCTGGCGGTTGAGGTTGGGATTGAAGCGGAAGTCAAAGCCTTCCAGGGTTTTGGTGGTATTGAGCGCCCCTCTGCGCAGACGCAGGTTGAGCTGTTTCTGGCTTCGGCGTTCGACTTCGTCCTCCAGCAGGCGAGAGAGGAACTCGACATAGCTCCACTGCCCATCGATGGCCTGACGATTGCGGGCTTCCATCGTTTCCAGCACACCTGACAATCGCAGATGGCGCAACTGGTCGGAAAGTTGGTGTTTCAGTTCCATGTTGGCACCTCCGCCAGGGTCCCCACCAGCTCAGAAGAGCTGCGGGCAAAGGTTGTAGCAGGTGGCAGCTCGACCAGGATGGGCGTTTCCTGCGCCTCCGTGCCCTGTTTGAGAATGCCTTTGACCGTCTTGTAGCTGGGATCGCCATACTCCAGGGCTTTGCGGCAGGCGGTTTCCAGGCGCTGGGGGCTGTACTTCTTTGCCAGGCGGACCAGCAGACCGGCGGTCGACAAACGATCGAGGATGGGATGTTCCAGCAGTGTTTGGACAATCTGGGCCGTGGAGGGGCCAATTTCTTGGGCTTCGGCCTGTACGCTCTCCCGGGTTTGGGTTAGTCCAGGCAGCTTCTCGGCGGGCAAGTGGTCGGGGTGAGTGCTCCTCTCTCCGGGTTTCTGGGCTCGTTCATGGGTGGTCACCAGTTTGTAGTTCAGGTCGTAGATGCGTACCTGGCGGGTTCCCCCGCAGATCCACACCCAGCCGGGATACATCCGGTGGGGCACGGAGTAGAAAGCGTGATCGAAGCTGACATAGCAATCGCGATAAATCTTGACCTTTTTCCACACCGCCAGATCGTAGGGTGAAGAAGGTAACGGCTTAAGACGGCTTTTTTCAACCTGTTCAAAGCGTTTCAGCGGCGCTTCATGGGTCGTGCCGTGGTCGCGCAGCCCAGCAGTGGTTAAACACCAAATACGCACATCGTGATTTGCCAGGGTGATCTCGGTTGGAGTACGTCCGCCCAGGAAATTGCGGCAGACGTAATTCACCCCACCCTGCTCGACCTTGCCTTTATGCTCGGGGGTTCTCACCCGGCAGGGCGAGAGCAGGAAACCGTAATGGGCGGCGCACTCCTGATAGGTGGCTTGCACCTGGGGATCGTCCCAGATGGCTTTGATAATCGCAGCCTTGAGGTTATCCAACACAATCCGAGCCGGGGCGCCACCGAAGAACTCAAAGGCATTACGATGGCAGCGCAGCCAGGTTTCCACTTTCTGATCCCAGACGAACTCGACGTAGACATGGCGGCTCCAGGACAAGATCATGACAAACGCCCAAGTCTTGCGCAGCTGGCCCGTCTCTGGGTCGATCATCCGCCCGGCGTAGCCAAAGTCCACCTGGGCCTCCTCTCCGGGCTTGCGTTCTACCCGGGTGGCAGTGTCGGGATATTTGGGTTTCACCACCCGGGCCAAACGGTAGACAGAGGAATAACTGCCCACATAGCCCCGTTCCATGAGCCGTTGATAGATGGCGGCTACTTCGACTTTCTCATCGAGCAGTTGTTGGATCTGTTTCCGGTAGCTCTCCGCCGAAGACATGTTCTGTGGAGGCTTCTTCTCCAGAAGAGTGGCTTGTAATCGGGCTGAGAGTTCCTCGGGGGCAGGCAGCGGCCCTTCCAGCAGTCCCTGGCTGTGTGCCCACTCCCGGTAGCGTTTGATGGTTCTTCGGTTGAGCCCGGTGTCCTTCTGGATCTGGCGGTCACTGGATTGGGCTCGTAGGTGTAATAACAGTTCTCGGATGTCCATTAGCTTGAGCTTCCTTTCGGTCATGTAACCCTCCCGGTCATAGTGATGATGGGAGGATAAAGGAAAATGACGCATCCGAGGGTGGCGCAGTTTGGCCGAAAACACCTGGCGCAGTTTGGGTGAAAACTAGTGGCGCATTGTTGGTGAAAAAACCTGGCGCACTATGGGTGAATACCTATGGCGCATTATAGGCCGAAAAGTGACACTTGAAAGCGGCTGGACTGAGCGGACGGATTAATACCTCGTTTGTGGAACGCATCAACCTGACCCTGCGGCAGTGTATCTCTAAGTTGGCCAGACGGAGCTGGGGATTAGCTCAATTCACCCCTGAGCTGGTCGACCCTATCGAAGGGTGGCGAGCCTATGACCATTTTGTGAGATATCACGAAAGCCCGGAAGTGGAGATGGCTGTGCCCATCCAAAGAAGGGGTAAACAACCGCCACAGAAGTACCGGCGCAGGACACCGACCATGGCGGCTGGGTTGACCCGGAAGAGATCGACTGTAATGGAAGTGATCAGCTATCCGCTACCGTAGGTAGTGACATAGAGAAGGGGGAAATTAGGGAGCAAGGAGGGCTTGTTTCTCTTGCCTGAAGGGTAATTCATTACCCAAAAGAAGCGGTTTCTCCCCGGAAAACCGCTCGAAAGATGTAAACTTCAGTTATCCCCCGCGGATAGATTCTGTACCCCGATCACGCTAACCAGCGAAACGCCCTGAGACATAATAAGTTATATTAAATCATCATATAAAAACAGGGTTCCCTATTGACATCGAGTTAGAATTTACTATAATGTAATAAGTTCGCGGGGGTAAAACGCATTTCCTGGTCTAATACCGTTGGTTAAACAGTGTTTTTGGGCATTTTGGTGTAATTGACGGTAATTTCAAGCGGTTTTACGACACGGCACGTGGAAAACCTTATAATCATATTGTTTATGCGCCATCAATCATATGATGACATACGATACTCAGGCTCATGTCATTTGGTCCGCAGTATCGAGTTTCAATTAAGGAGTTCTGAATTATAGTAAATCGCCAGTGAATACAAACCGCATTACGTGAAGTTATCTTATAAAAAGGAACGGGCCAATTGCACTGAAAGAGGTTTCCCGACAATGCGTAAACCACTCAATACTTCAGTACCAGAAGAATTAATCTCCCGTATTGATGAATTTGTGGTCAATTCAAGAGGCGATTATAGAGACCGGTCACACCTGGTTGAACAAGCCATCAAATCATATTTAGGGGATGATTTATCTCTACGTGAGTCGCAATATAAAATAACAAACGGCGTACAGAACATAAGCCCTACCTCGTCTTTGTACGAAACCTCACTTTTTCCCAGGTTATCGTTGAACGCCAACGAAAAACGGGCAATTGCCGAGCAAGCGGTAAATCTTATAGGGACGGGAGAGACCCTGTTTATTGACGGTAGCACAACTTGTATTGAGTTGGCCAAAGTACTGGCCAAGCAAAAGAAAAGGTTGACTATTGTTACAAACTCTGCCCTAATCTGTCTGGAGCTTGGTCATAGCAGTGAAAACATGGTGATAGGTGTTGGCGGCGAGTTTGACCCCTCCTCAGCATCTTTTGTGGGTCGCATGAGCGAAGAAACTGTTGAAGAATTCTATGTTGATTATGCCTTTTTCTCTACCAAAGGCTTCTTCCCGACTGAAGGCACCTTCGAGTCATCCATGGGATTACTGCGAGTAAAACAGGTGGTTGCCCGCCATTGTGCTAAGGTGGTTCTACTTGTAGACTACTCCAAATTCGGCCAAAGGTCTCTGTGCAAGGTGCTGGATATATCACAAATTCACAGCATTGTAACGGACGCCCAGACGCCGCAAGAGGCTGTAGACTTTTTACGGCAGACTGGGCATGAAGTACAGATTGCATATCTCAGGGGCTCGCAACAGGGGAGTAACGGGAATGCCGCTTAGACCGGTGACTGAACTTTTTACTTCTGCCCATACCGGTGGATACGCTCTTGGTTATTTCGAGAGCTGGAACCTCGAATCGCTTCAGGGCGTCATCGATGCTGCCGAGTTGACACGATCGCCAATCATCATCGGTTTTAATGGTGAGTTCCTTACCCGGCCAGGGAGATTATCTGAGGAGAGGATTGGGTGGTATGGTACCCTGGGCAGGGCCGCGGCTGAGTCTGCCTGTGTACCCTGCGGTTTGATTTTCAACGAGTGCCCGAGCGATAGTGCTGTCAAGGAAGCCGTAAAGGCTGGCTTCAACTTGGTGATGCTTGCCGATCACGAAGCATCCTTTGAGGATTACCTGAGGCGTGTCTCGAAACTAGTGCAGTTTGCTCACAAATACAGAGTTGCAGTCGAAGCAGAAATTGGCGAGTTACCAAGCGGCTCAACCGGTGAAGTAAATACCAGTCACAGTACCCTGACTGATCCGGAACTGGCTGCCCGATTCGTTGAGGCAACCAATGTCGACTTGCTTTCAGTGAGCGCCGGGAATATTCACGTTTTAGTTAATGACCAACAGGAGCTAATCTGGATCACTTAGCAGAGATACGCAAAAAGGTTCATATACCGCTGGGGTTGCATGGTGGTACAGGCATCGAAGCTGATTCCTTGCGCGCCGCCATCCGGCTGGGTGTGACCAAAGTCAACTATGGCACCTATATCAAGCAGTGTTACCTTACAGTAGTTCGCAAAGCGTTGGACTGTACTGAAATTAACCCTCACATACTGCTCGGTATGGGCGGATCACAGGATGTGATCGTCGCCGGCAGGTTTGCAGTCCGGGATGCTGTCCTGGAACGCATCGAACTTTTGGGTTGTTGCGGGAGGGCATGATATGGCTCAAGTCGGTTGCGCAGGAATTCTAGTTTCAGATACTTTTTGTGGTCCGATGAAAGAACTGCCGCGCGAAGGACAACTCCTAGCAATCGAATCAATGCCTACCAAGGCGGGAGGTTGCGCCGCAAATGTAGCCATCGACCTGACCAAGCAAGGTATATCAGTGGAAGTTGCCGGCTGCCTGGGAAACGACCCTTCAGCCAGGGTGCTGCTGGCCAGCCTGGAGGATTACAAGGTCGGCACCAGCCACATCGTGTATTCGCACGAACTACCGACCAGTAAAACGGTCATCTTGTTGGTGAGTGGTCAGGATCGCCGGTATATCCACTCCTTTGGTGCCAACGCCACATTTACAGTCAGCCATATCGACCGCGACTGGGTGCGAGGGCTACGAATCTTCTATCTGGGTGGGCTGTTCCTGATGCCGGCCTTCCGACCGGATGAGCTCCTGGACCTCTTGAGGTTCTGCCGTAGAAACGATGTAACCACAGTCGTAGATGTGGTCATACCCCAAAATGCAACCATCCCCGGCGACCTTGGTCCTTTACTCAACGCCATTGATTACTTCCTGCCGAATGAAGATGAAGCCCAACATATGACCGGTCGATCAGACCCCTTCGATCAGTTGCGCGCTTTCAACCGGTGGGGAGCAAATACGGTCGTCATTACCCGCGGTCGGAAGGGGGTGATCGTGGGAAAAGGTCAGGAATTCTGGCAGGCAAGCATTTACGAAATCCCCAATGCGGTGGACCCCTCTGGCTGTGGCGACGCCTTTGCTGCCGGCTTGGTAACAGGGATCGTGAAAGGTTGGGATATGTCTGCAACGATTCGCTATGCCAGTGCGTTGGGCGCTTCAGCGATTCGCGCTCTCGGAACCACCGACGGGGTATTCACCGCAAGCCAGGCAGAAGAATTTATTAACGTAAACAGTTTAGAAATTCAATCCGGAAAGTTATAAAACCCATTTTATTGAGGAGGCTGGGTTTGAAAGCTCAGATGACAATGCCAGGTCTTTCAACTGCCAGCTCTACAGTTAAAGTCGTTTCCTGGCTGATCAAAAAAGGCAGGCTGTTTAGCGCGGGCAACCTTTATCGGAAATCGAAATGGATAAGCCCACGATGGAGGTCGAAAAGCCAAGAAAATTCGCTCAAGCAATATAACAATCTCTAGCCTCGGATCAGTACGGCATTGAATCTTTCACAGCCATCATCAACCCATCCGAGGTTGCAGTCCTGGCAATAGGCAAGGTCGCTCTGGTGATATTTGCCTCAACGGACAGGTTGCCATTTAGAATCGCGTTTTGTTGACCCTATCTGTCGATCATCGCATTGTAAACGGACGCTATACCGCCGATATCCTAGGAGAAATTATTGAGGAATTAAAAACCCTGGGAGGGTATCGCTCATGAAATCTGTGTTTGACTTATCCAGCCTGCAGTGGACCGTCGAAGGGTATACACCCTACTTGTGGTTATTTGAGCGGTTGTACGGCGGGATGGGGAACAGTGGCAGATGTATCGATGTGCCACCCGTCCCAGCGCAGGTACCCGGCTCGGTCCAGGGGGCGCTGCGCCAGGCCGGAATCCTGCCCGACTGGAATATCGGCATCAACTCGCGTGACTGTGAATGGGTGGAGCACCGCCACTGGATGTACCGCACCTATATTCCGGATGAATGGCTGGATAGGCGTTCGGAGTTCCGCCTGGAGTGCCTGGGCCTGGACTATTCAGGCTGGGTCTACCTGAATAGGAAGGAGGTCGCAGATTTCAAAGGCACCCATGTACCTCATCTATTCAATATCACACCATACCTTAATAAAGCTGATAATGTGCTGGAGATCATCTTTGATTTACCACCACGCTGGCTGGGGCAGTTTGGCTATACCTCTCAAATGAGGGAATGGAAGACCCGCTTCAATTACACCTGGGATTGGGTGCCGCGAATAGTCCAGATCGGAATCTGGGATTCCATATCTTTAATATCTGTAGAAGGAAGTGAAATTCGCAGCCTGCGCTGTGCGACTGATGCTGACACACAAAAGGGCACTGGTAGCTTGGAAATTAGAGGAACCATTTCGCGAGGTGATGCTCAAGTCATCCGGGTTTCCCTAGAGCATGATGGCGCCTTGACCCAGCGCAGCGATTTTACCAAGGCCGAGTTTGAGCAAGGCATCCAGTGGTGTGACCTGCCGGTGAAACTGTGGTGGCCCAACCTGGAGGGAGAGCAACCGCTATACATAGTCACCGCCCGACTATTGGACGCACAGGGCAACGAACATGATCAACTAGAACGCCGGGTTGGGTTCAAACACGTGGAATGGACTCCATGTGAGGAAGCCCCTGCAGAGGCCGACCCATGGCTGTGCGTGGTCAATGGACACCCGATATTCCTGCAAGGTGTTAATTTTGCTCCCCTCTGCGGCAATTTCGCTGATCTGAGGCGCGAGGATTACAAAAAGCGATTGATGCAATACCATGAGTTGGGTCTTAATCTGTTTCGTATCAACGCTTGCCAGTTCCTTGAGCGGCAATGGTTTTATGACCTGTGTGACGAATTAGGGCTTATGGTCTGGCAGGAGTTTCCATTGACTTCATCTGGCATCGATAATTGGCCTCCTGAGGATGAAGCCAGCATTGATGCCATGGCAGAAATTGCCAGATCTTTCATTGAACGGCGCCAACACCATGTGTCTCTCCTGCTGTGGAGTGGCGGCAATGAGTTGCAGGGTGATTTGGAAGGTCATAAATACGGAATGGGAAAGCCTTGCAATACCAGCCATCCTATGCTGAAGCGTTTGCAGGAAGTGACGCAGGCCCTGGATCCCAACCATCGTTTTATCCCCACCTCCCCTTCGGGACCGCGTGCTGGTGCTAATCCCGCTGATTTTGGCAAAGGACTGCATTGGGACGTGCATGGAGGGACCGCGCAAAGTAGCCTCGCAGAAGCAGAAAAATATTGGAAAGCCGATGACGCTCTATTCCGCTCAGAAGTGTATTGCAGCGGTGCCAGCTCGGTGGAATTGATCCAGAAGTATGCCGATGATTTCGAATTCTTTCCACCTACCGTAGACAACCTATATTGGACTCGACTAACCACCTGGTGGCTAGATTGGAACAGATTGGTGCAGATTCATGAGCGAGAACCCCAAGACCTGGCTGAATATGTCGAATGGAGCCAGGCACAGCAGGCAAAAATGCTCAGCCTGGAAATAAAAGCCTGCAAAGACCGCTTCCCCCGCTGCGGCGGCATCTTACTTTGGTCTGGGCACGATACCTTCCCGCTGACGATCAACACGTCACTAATCGACTTTGATGGCCATCTCAAACCATCTGCCTTCGCAGTGGCGCAAATCTGGCATGGTCCGGCTGGCAAAGTACAAGAACGGAGGTCATGAACCAAATGCGCTTTGAGATTTCGATCGATTATCCCCTGGAAAAGATGGAGCTCAGCCGGAAGCGGCTGGAGGTCAGGAGCCGGTTCAGGTATATCGACCGGGTGCCAGTGAATTACTGCGTGGTACCGCGATACTTTGCGCCACTGTTTGGTTTACGTTACATCGACTTTTTCAAAGACGCTGAAACCCAGTATTACTGGCTGCTCCAGTTTGCCAAATACCAGATCGAGAACATCCCTTCAGACTTTTGTACTGCGCCGGTTATTTACGTTCATCCCTATTTCGATAACGCCATTCCACCCAGTGGGCAGGGTGCTGAGGTGGGTTGGACAGAAGACAACCCGATTCGTGCCATCCCTGTGATCCACACGGTTGAAGCCATGGATCGCTTTGAGGTAGCTCGACCCAACGCGGGTCTGCGGGGGACAACCATCGAATGGTGGCGCGAGATGAAGGAATTGACCACGGAGACCCGGGTGACCTTCGATGGCGAAGAGGGTAAAGTGGATGTGAGCGCCCTGGCAATGGGCGGCCTCAGCCCGCACATGCTGGCGGTCGACCTGGTCGGTGAGGATTTTTATTGGTGGATGTTGGAATACCCTGAGAACTGCCACCTCTTCCTTGATAAAATAACGCAAGGTGAGATCGCAGCCGAGGAGCTGGTGCGGCAGATCGACCCCAGACCGCGTGGCGACGTCTTCGGGTTGGCAGAAGATTCAGCTCAGATCATGTCAGCCAAAATGTTCAAGGAATTCTGTGTGCCTCACGCCAACAGAATGTTCGAAAGGTTCGGACCAGGCGGGCGCGCCGTGCATATGTGCGGTAACAGCGCGCATCTGCACCGGGCGCTTAAAGAAGATATGAAGATGACGCAGTTCGACATCTTTGGCTACCTGGTGCCTCCGAAGGTCGCCGCGGCCAATCTGGGCGGCAGCACCCTATTATGGGGGAACATCAACCCGATGCTTATGCTAGAGGGCACTCCAGAGCAGGTTAAGCAAGCTGCCCGTGAATGCATCCAGGAAATGGGCCCTTGCGGTGGATTTATGCTCGGCGATGGTGCCAATGTCTGCCCTGGCACGCCTCTTCAGAGCTTTCAGGCCATTATGGCAGCAGCCGAAGAATATGGACTGGGCAATGGCGCAGTTGGATTACCAACTGAAAGGAAATTACCTAATTGACTACGCAGATGAATGATAAAGAGAAGCACGATCTGAAGAAAGAACTTCGCAACTTCTTTGGCGACGGCTTTTTTGCGTGGCAGTTTTCCACTGAAGGCGAAAAGCAGGCATGGGAGGAACGGCAGTACAACGAAGAGAAATATTGGGGTGGTTTTTCCCGCCAACCATTGGATACCGCCGCTTATGTCCTGCCTGATTGGGCAATTGGGCCTTTCGAAAAATATGCCGGTAATCCCATTTTCGCGCCAGATCCCAATGGATGGGACTGTGGGCATTTTGGCGGCGGTGTCCATAATGGGTCAGTACTCCAGAAAAACGGCCGCCTCTATTACATTTACCGTGGGGAGTTTCCCATTCCCGATGAACCGCGTTTCGAATCGAGAAGAAAGGCCGGCTTTGGATATCTTTGCGATGTAGGTGTTGCTGTCAGTGACGACGGTGTCCATTTCACTCGTGTAGCAGGCCCTGTGCTGCGGGGTGCAGAAGATTGGATGTACAGTTTTGAAGACGTCAATTGCGTCGAGCACGAAGGCCGTTTTTACATGTTCCTGAACCGCTGGGATTGGTTGCACATCAACGATCCGTCTCGATGTGGTACCTATCTTGCCGTCTCCGATGACCTGATCACCTGGGAACATAAAGGGTTGGTATTCCCCAATGCCAGGCGAATCCATCGGAATGGGATGGTGGTGCAGGATCCGTACAATCGGGCGGTGCGCGATGCCAGGGGCCGGTTCGTGATGTATATCAATGATCGACTGATCGCCTATTCCGACGATCTCTTGCATTGGGAGTCGAAGGACCTGGATTCGGTCTGGCCTGGCGGCGAATGTTCGGTAGCCATCGCTCATTATCACCCAGGGAACGTAGACCACCTGGTGTTGTTTACCGGCGGCAATCACACGGGACATTTCTATGCCGAAGGGGAAGTGCTGTTTTCATTAAAGGATCCAGAACGGCCTCTGGATTGGCTCCCCAGACCTGTCCTGGCGGCCGAGGTGAGTATCCCTTATGAGGACGGTTACGCGGCAGAACCACCGCACAAGCCGGTCTCGTATTGGCGGGACACGGTGTTTATCTGCGGCATGACGCTTTATAACGGCAAATGGTACGCCTATTACGGAGGCTGTGAATACTACACGTGTTTGGCGACAGCCAAAACCCAGGCCGGATTGGTCGGTTGAGGCAATTGTTCGGCGTTTTGAGAAGAGACTAACTGAAAACATGACCAGCGAAACCATGACACCTAAGGAGCGCTTTCTGGCAGCCATGCGGAATGAAGTCCCCGATCGCGTTCCAGTGGCTCCAGATACTTCCACCTACATTCCCACCAAGCATACGGGCCTGCCTTTCTGGGAGGTCCTGATGGAAGGGAAGGTTCCGCTCTGGCAGGCATACCTGGACGTGGCGGATTATTTTGGAATGGATGCCTGGACTGCACCCGTGATGGGAATCCCGTTTGTCCGTCAAAATGTACAGGCGGAATGGCGCAGCGAGTACGTTTTTGATAAAGACCGCGACGCTATGCTGCGCAAGTCCATCGTCCATACGCCGGATGGTGATTTGACCCAGGAGGAGGTTTGTTTCCGGTGGGACCCCCCGGCTACCAGCATCAAGCTCATCAAGGATTTGAGGATAGATTTCAAGAAGTTCAAGTGGCTGCTCCCCATGGCAACCAGTGTGGACGCCAGCGAGTTGGAAGTTCAGCGAAATGCCTGTCGCAAGCGGAACTATGCCTTTGGCGTGACCGTGACTTATCCGGGGTTTCAAAATTGGAACAGCTATGTCCAGGGTGGCGTTCAGACATTATCTTATGGAGAGATGGACACGCCGGAGATTCTCCAGGAATGGTTCGAATGGGATCTGGAACGCGGCGAGCGCGAAATGGAGTTAACCCTGCAAGCCAAACCGGATTACATCTTGTTCGGCGGATCGGGTACCGTCACCCTGGCCTCACCCAAGCTGGCGGCCAAATACGCCATTCCGGCCCTCAAGAAATGGTCGAAGATGGCCAAAAATGCCGGCATTCCCACCATGCTCCACAGCTGCGGAAAGGACCGTATTTTGGCGGATATGCTGGCAGCAGACACAGACGTGGGCATGATCAATCCACTGGAAGTGCCGCCCATGGGCGATATCGACCTGGCACAACTAAAACGGAAGCACGGCAAGCGGTTGTCCTTCATGGGCAACCTGCACACAACGGATGTCATGCTGCTCGGCTCGCCTGAAGATGTGAAGCAGAAATCCATCGAAGCGATGCGGGATGCCGGACCGGGCGGAGGTTTCATCCTCTCCACAGGGGACCAGTGCGGGCGTGAAACCCCTGAGGAGAACCTGTTTGCCATCGTAGAAGCTGCCAAGAAATATGGCAGGTATGACCCGCAAACAGGCATGCTGCCGGATCTGCCAGCAGAGGTTTACTGAACGGAGGATAAAGTCGCAAGTAAAGGAGGATCTATGCAAGAATTACCAAGAGGCTAATTGCCCGTCACCCTAAATAATCTACTCACACCACTATTACTAAACCACGTAAAAAAGAAATGGAGAATGTATGTTTACACCAATTAGCAAACGACAGCATTTCCCAACAGTCCTGTTATTCATGTTGGTCATCGCATCACTCCTCCTGGCCAGCTGCGGCACTGCTACCACACCCACCGCCGTTGAAGTGACGCGTGTCGTCAAGGAGACCCAGGTCGTCAAGGAGACCCAGGTCGTGAAAGAAACCCAGGTGGTTAAAGAAACCCAGGTCGTGAAAGAGACCCAGGTCGTGAAGGAAACCCAAATTGTCAAGATTGTGTTTGGTAGCCTGCCACGCGACGAGACCTTGATCCTCGCCGGTACGGCCAGCAACGATGTCTGGGATACCTTCACCTTGATGGCCGGCGCATTGACAAATGCTTACAGCGGTCACCAACAGGTAGCGATTGAACAGGCTTTCCTGGTTGCCGCCGGCAAATACTACCCTCACCTGGCCCAAAAGTGGGAATACAACGCCGATGGCACTGAGATGACCCTCTTCCTTACTACGAATGCCACCTGGAACGACGGCAAACCGGTCACCATCGACGATTGGACTTTCACCCTTGACTACCTGCACACGAACAAAGACAAGGGCGTGCCTTGGGGCACACTTTTGGACAACACCAAATACCGCACCGATGGGACAGACAAGATCATCTTCTCGTTCTTCGACATAAAAGACCCCACGAAACCAGTAACCAACTGGCGGTTCCATTCCAGTATAGCCGGCTTTGTGCCCCTGGCGAAGCACATTTGGGAGGGGCAGGATCCGGTGACGTTCAAGAACAATCCCCCTGTTGAAGCCGGTCCCTACAAACTGGATAACTGCAACGCCGACACCAAGACCTGCATCTGGGAGCGCCGGGACGACTATTGGATGAAAGACGCAAAACTGTCTCCCAAGTATATCGTCTTCACCCGCCAACCCGCACCAGATCTGCTTACCCAGGAAATGATCAAAGGAAGTTTCGACATTTCACAGTTAACCCCAAAACTGGCCATGTCAGTCGTCATGCCAAAGAACCCGAATATCAGCATGATCGAATGGCCTGATCCATGCCCGCGCCACCTGTGGTTCAACGTGGGACGCGCCCCGATGGATGATCCGGCCTTCCGCCATGCCATGAGTCTGCTCATCGACCGCAAGAAAGCCGGCAACCTGGACAATCCTCCCGCCAAGCCTATGGTGGCAGAATGGTCATACCAGGGCGATGCGCCTGATCCCAACTACGCCGACCCGGCCGATATTGCGCAGTACGATGTTGGCAAATATGACCCCGCTAAAGCTGCCAAGATGCTGGACGATGCTGGCTATAAGCTGGTGAACGGCAAGCGCGTCGATAAGAAAGGTAAGCCAATCTCCCTCTCCGTCATGACCTTCGATCCCTCTATCCACGGCGCAGCGGTGAATGGCTTCCCGACGATGATGGCTGATGAAGCCGCCAAGATCGGCATCGAGATCCTTCCCAAAGTCGTTGAAGTAGGTGTCTACTTCGATAACTCTGCTAAGGGCAATTTCGATATGATGTACCAGTGGGTTTGCGGTGGAGCACCTTCCGATCCAATCGGCGCCTACAACGGCCTGCACTCCCGTTATCTCAAACCGGAAGGCACAGCGGCTGCCGCTAACCCGGGGCGTTATAATAACCCTGAGCTGGATGCGCTCGTCGAGAAGATCGAGCAGGGCAATCCAGCCGACCCAGTCACGATAGGGTACTACAAGCAGCTCTATCACATTGTGACCGCAGATGCACCCTATGTGCCGTTGTTCTTCCTGTACCAGGGTTTCCCATGGAATAATGAGTACTTCACGGGACCCAAGGACCAGGTTGAGCCCTGGTACTGGATGTTCCAGTTCCGTGGTCTGTTGATGTTCATCGACAAGGCTAAATAATAAACACTACTGATCATCCGTAGAAAACACAAGGGTATCGCCCCGCCCAGCTCTCCGGGCATGGGCGGGGCGATTACTTATAAGGATATATCCATGGAAAGAAATCTTAAATCTCTAGATAAACCCGATCGCAACCCGGCGCAGTTCAGGTCAACCCTCCGTAACAAGCTGCAACCCTATACCCCTGTCATTATGTATATCCTGCGACGTTTTGGGATTTACCTAATCACTGTTTGGGGAGCGGTTACCCTGGCTTTCATCTTCTTCCATTCCATGCCGGGAGACCCGTTTTCCATTATATTTAGCGCCCTTGAAAGGGAAAATATCGGACGGGTCACCGGTGGGCCAGAGGTTGCCGCGGCCTATAAAAGGATGCTCGGTCTCGATCAACCGCTCTTTATCCAATATATCTTTTTTGTGCGGAATGTCCTTATTCGAGGGTTTGACTTGGGACCATCGTTCATCAATTTTCCACAGGGTACCCGCGAAGTGATCTTCCGCCAGCTTCCATGGACGATCGGCTACTTTACATCGGCCATGTTGATCGCCTGGGGGATCGGAACGCTCTTTGGTGCGCTGCTGGGGTGGATGCGCCGTAATGGTTTCGCTTCTGTGGCAATAGCCATTGCCACCTTACTACAAATTACGCCGGTGTATATCATCGCTATCTTTGCGATTATCTTGTTGGGTTATCAACTCCAATGGCTGCCAACCGGCCAGCCTTATGATCCTGGATTGACACCCAATTGGACAGATTGGAACTTTATCAAGAATGTATTGTGGCATGCAATCATGCCTGTCTCTTCGATGGTATTGATTTGGGGCGCTTCCTTCACACTGGGCATGCGTTCTCTGATGATCTCCGTCCTCGGCGAGGATTACCTGACGTATGCCAATGCGAAAGGATTGTCTCCG
>Ga0315289_10003852_pt1 | contig 22589 bp, 9 predicted proteins | sample YL17G11_40_MG_FD_203452 | JGI IMG/M metagenome (GOLD analysis project Ga0315289, IMG submission 203452) | Sediment microbial communities from Yellowstone Lake, YNP, Wyoming, USA - YL17G11_40 | ecosystem: Environmental > Aquatic > Freshwater > Lake > Sediment | place: USA: Wyoming | collected... | reverse complement strand
AGGGTAAATGGCTCTGCTTTTTTTTAAAACAAAATGGGGTCTTCCATGCATGGGGTCAACTAATACAAACGCATTATATCTTTTGTAGGGCAACCCTTCAGGGTTGCTTTAAGCCCCGCTATTAGCGGGACACTACATGTCAAATGATTTAAAGCGTTTGTAATAGGTTCCCCTCGTCTCATTAATAATTGCAGTGTATCTGGGTGTTCATTATGCTACGATAAGCCGTGGTGAGGCGGGTAGAGCAACAAAAGAAATAAAATTAAAAGTGTAGGATTGCAAGACCTGACCCCAGGACCCCAGTTTAACTGACCCCATTTTCGAAAGGAGAGGACTATCATGGATAAAATAAGTAGCTTAGCTCTGTGGGCGAAGATTGATCAACTTTCTTCAGAAGTAGAAGCAAAGGCGATCGATTGGCGCCGCGATTTCCACCAGTACCCGGAACTTGGTTTTCAAGAATTTCGAACTTCCGAAATTGTTGCTAACCACCTTAAAAGTCTTGGTATTGAAGTCAAGACAGGGGTAGGCAAAACTGGAGTCGTTGGTGTCTTAAGAGGAAAGAAGGATACGCCGGTAGTCGCCCTTCGTGCAGATATGGATGCACTTCCGGTAATGGAGGTTGTGAATATTCCTTTTGCATCAAGGGTCAAAGCTACTGTAGAGGGTAAGGAAGAGTTTGTGATGCATGCCTGTGGCCACGATGTCCATACAGCGACACTAATGGCGGTTGCCGAAGTGCTCTCCAAAATCAAAGAAGAACTCCCTGGGACGGTAAAATTCATTTTCCAACCTGCAGAGGAAATTCTACCAATAGGGGGAGAAGGGGGTTCGTCATTGATGATCAAAGAGGGGGTTCTGGAATCCCCGAAACCGGATGGCATTTTTGGCCTCCATGTGATGCCTTTTCCTGGTAAAACGATTTGGTATCGGGCAGAAGGAATTTTTGGGAGTGTGGATAAACTTGAGATTACCATTAAAGGAACCCAGACTCACGGAGGTGCTCCTTGGATGGGGGTTGACCCGATTGTGGTCGCCTCACAAGTTGTACTGGGGCTTCAAACGATAGTCAGCCGGCAAACGAATTTGACTGTGACCCCGGCGCTTATTTCAATAGCAACGATTCACGGGGGAGAGCAATTAGGCATCATTCCCGAGAAAGTTGAAATGGGTGGGACCATTCGGGGATTTCTTTACATCATGCAGAGTGAGATGCATGAACGGATTCAGAAAACGGCAAAGATGATTGCAGAGAGTGCAGGGGCAACTGCTGATGTAAGAATAACTAAAATTTTTCCGGTAACTTTTAATGACCCCGACCTTACCAAACAATTGGTCCCCACCTTAGAAAGAGTTACCGGTAGAGGGAAGTTGTTTATTACACCCCCGATAATGGGTGGTGAGGACTTCGCATACTATCAGGAAAAAATACCTGGGTTCTTTTTCTTTCTTGGGATTACTCCAGAAGGTGGCAAGATTGTACCGAATCACTCGCCCCATTTTTATGTGGACGAAAATGCTATACTTCTGGGCATTCGGGCCATGGCGAATCTTGCGGTTGATTTCTTATCCAGTAAGTGAAATGTAAAAAAATTTATGAACCAAAAGGGCGAGCCTAGAATACTTCACCCTTTTATTTTATCTTAATATTTGGGCATTCATTATGCTACCGTGAGCCGTGCGGTGAGGCGGGTAGAGCAACAAAAGAGATGAAATTCAAAATGTAGGATTGCAAGACCTGACCCTAAATTTATTGACAACCCAAGCCTTTTTTGTTTAATAAGAACAAAGAGTATGCGGCCACCTAAAGAGGAAAATCAATGAATATCCTCATTGTGACACCGGGGCATCCTGGTTTGCGATTTAAATGTTATCCCCCTGCCCTGACAGCTCCCTATCTCGCTGCATTGGCAACCCCCTATGCTGACCATATCAAGATATGCGACCTCGGAGTAGAGCCCTTAAGGCTATCCGAGCCTCTGCCAGATATTGCACTCTTGACCACCACGATGCCGCAATCCGACCATATATTTGAAATCGCAAAGCAATTGAAAGCCCGCGGAGTGAAAGTGCTCATGGGAGGCCCTCACGTGACCTTGGCCTATGAGCTGGATCCGCGAATCAAAGAGCTCGCTGACAGTGTTGTTTTGGGAGAGGGAGAAAAAGCATTACCAAGAGCTCTTGAGGACTATAGGGAAGGGAGGTTGCAGCCCCTTTACTCCATGCCTGTAGATTCGCTGGAAGGGGTTCCCTTTAGCAGATTGGATCTTCTCAACTCCAGAAAGTACTATTCATCTACTGCGGTAATAGGGACAAGGGGATGCATACACAAGTGTGCCTATTGCGCCATAAGAGATATGTATGGACAGAAACATCTGAAGCGCCCCGTGGATGAACTCATAGAGGAAATTAAGTTTCAGACATCCCGACCAAATTTGCGGTGGTCAGATCGCAAACTCGTTCAGTTCTGGGATGACAACCCCGCTTCTGATCTTGACTGGTTTCATGATCTCCTGAGAAAAATGATCCCCCTGAAGAAATGGTGGCTCTCGCAAATGTGCGTGAACGTGGCGAACAATGTTGAGACGGTTAAACTCATGAAAGCCTCCGGGTGCAAGGGGATTCTGGTAGGCCTGGAATCAGCATCCGAAGAAACACTCAGGGCTCAAAAGAAGGATACTGTGAACGTGGTCTCCCGTTATGAAGAACAGGCGAGAGTCCTGCTGAAGCACGGGGTCAATTTCATCGGAACTTTCATGTACGGTTTTGACCAGGATACCAAGGAGAGTTTATTCGTAGACACACCGAAGATTGCAGAGAGAATGGGAATGTCCCTCCTTCACACGCACATTGTCGCCCCCTACCCACATTCCGAGTATTACGCCACCCTGAGCAAAGAAAACAGGCTGATCACGAAGGAGGCGAAATATTACAATGGGTACACCGTCGTCCACTGGCCGAGGAACATCCATCCTGCGGACCTTCAAGAAGGGTTTATTGAAACTCGCAAACAATTCTACTCGTGGCGCTCGATCTTCAAAAGAATGATGAAGCACAAGCTATCGAAAATGCCTGAGTTCCTGATCTGGAACCTCCTTTACCTAAGGCCTAACCACCGGCTTGTGCCCGGGGTCCGGATGGAAGAATGGCTGAGATATTTGAAAACTTTATAAGTCCTCATCCTGCTCTGTAGGGATAAAAAGAGGCAAGCCTTGCAATAATACATTTTATCTGCTGCAGGGATTTGCATGGCGAGGCCTTTAGGCATAGAGTTTCCTGGGACAGTTTATCACATTACCTCGAGAGATAATGCCAAACAGGTTATTTCCTTGGATAACGAAGATAGACGCAGATTGATGAGGGTATTATCAAACGTTGTAGAATGATTTCATTGGTACTGCCATGGTTACTGCCTAATGTATTACCATTTTTGACCCCATATTTATTCAGTAAATCAGGGTTTTCCATTGTTTATTCAAAGCCCAAAGCACGCGGAGCATGGTACAAAAAAATATTAGGAAGGCCATAGAGAAAGCAGGGAGGGCAAGCGCATGACACACATTTTTGCAACCCGCCCTCCGAAATGCAAAATCGATTAATAAATTATCTCGTAAACTTCCAACTTCCCTGTCTTACCCTTTACTTCAATAGGTTCAAGTTCCCTATATTTTACCTCGGAACCTAATCCATTTAATGTGTTCCTTGTGATTAGGATCTGTCCCCCCTGAGCTACGCCTGAAAATCTTGAGGCAATGTTGACGGTGTCTCCAATAACCGTAAATTCCATTCTTTCGGGGGAACCCACATTTCCGAGGAAGACCTCACCGGTATTGATGCCGATACCGATTTCCATGGCAAACCCATATTGGTTCTTCCACCTTTCATTTAATGATGACATCTCTTTCATCATCTGGATGGCAGCCTGGACAGCAGTCAGTGAAGAATTCTCCAATGGGATCAGACTGCCAAAAACTGCTACAATTGCATCGCCAATATATTTGTCAAGGGAACCTTGGTTTTCAAAGATAACTTTGGCCATTTTTGTAAAGTATTCATTTAATAACTGGATAAGTCGATCAGGGGGCAGGGACTCGGAAATCCTGGTAAAGTTTCTGATATCGCTGAACAAGACGGTGACAACTTTCCGATCTCCACCCAGATTCACTTGGACATTCTTTTTGATGACTTGATCCACAATCTGAGGCGAGAGATATCGAGCTAAGTTAGCACGGACCACTTCTTCACTCTTCATTTGATCTGCGAGCCGGGCATTCTCAATTGCCACCGCGCCCTGCTTAGCAAGCATCCGAAGAAGATTGATATCTTCACGATTATAGAATTTACCCGATTTTTTCTCCCCTAAATTGAGAAGCCCAATTACTTCATCCTGAAAAACAAGAGGGACCATCAGACTTGCATGAAGGGTCTCAAAATCTCTGACGCAGTCTTCACGTATCGAACTATATTTTGGATCCTCGATCACGTCGTATTTCGTAAGTTCTCTCTTTTCTTTTTCGATGATTTGAATAAGAGGCTGATCTCTCCGCAAAATAACCTTCTCAACTTCGTTCTTCCTGTCCCCATCCGCCAAGTAGACCTGGTATTCAGTCCCCGTTGTGCTTAAGAGCATTACCGAACTTGTATCAATAAACATGTCTTTCATGAATGTTCCTACAAGTTGCCTAATAATTTGTCCCAGATCGAGCAAGGATGTTATCGCACCGCCAATCTTATCTACGATCTGATTATAGTCATAGTCTTTCCGGAAGAAGAGGCGGTCGACAAGGGATTGGATGCGGTTCCGCAGAGGATTAAATATCAGGATGATGAGAAGGGTGAAAAGAATAGGGAACGCTTTGGACTGTCCGATCTGAAATTTGCCCAGGGCAACGTTGAGGGAAACGCTCACCAGAATATAAGCCCCTACCACTATGGCCGTGACTACTACATACCCCACTGTGCGTTTGATGATCGCATCAGCGTCGAATAGATTATGCCGCACTATGGAATAGGCGATGGAGGCAGGGAAGAAAATGACAAAAAAGACCAGAAAGTTCCAGGGGATATTGACCTTCAGAAAATGGACCGCCGCCATGGCCGATCCTGGCGGCACAAAAGCAACGGTCACGCCGAATAGAATCATGCGGGCCCGCTGGCGCGCTGTTGTTGTTGTAGCTTTGTAAACTGCATGAACCATGAGTATAAGTAACATTATCGCAGAAAAGAGGCTGAAAACCCTCCCCATAGCTCCGAGTTCCCTGTACCCCGGCAGCCAGGGCAAAGCCCCTGAACTCAAAATTTCCTTGAAAGTGGAGAAATATATCATGAACAGCAAAGATAGTATGACGGCCGGAAGGTAGACGAGGTATTCAAGAGCCGGTAAGCGACTCATGAACCGTTTTCTATCCGGGAATATAAGGCCAAGATGGAGGAATGTGGCAGGGAAAAAGGAAAGGGAACAATAGTGCAACCGGACTAAATAATAGGTAGATTCAATTTCATAGGCAGTAGCCACGTATGTACCAAGGCTGAAGCACAGGCCCAGAAAAACCCAGCTGCTGCGGATATTGGGTTTCAGAAGGTAGGCAGTGACTCCAAGGGCGTAAAGGAGAACCCCGCAGGAGTAAGTGACGAGGAAAACAAGGAGGAAATCCCTTATGCCGAAAATGGTGACGGGTACCGTGACCTCACGGATTTCCTTCTTCGACTCCACTCGATATCGTACGGGTGTTCCGGGTTGCTTTTCTCTGACTGTTCGAACCACGTCCTGCCCTTGCAGGACGGGCTTTCCATCGATTGAAAGAATATGGTCCAAGTATTTGAGCCCGGCCATCTTCCCTGGCCAGTCTCGAATACCAAGGGAATTCAGAAAGGGAGGATGATACACCAGGAATCCTGCGAAAGGCTTGTTCAGCCATGATAGAGCATTAATAAAGCATACGATACAGACAACAGCCATCAGACTGCTTATCCCGTAGAATATTAGTGATGAGGTTCGGAAGCTGGTCTTCATGACATCCCCTCTCTATGTGTAACGCATAGAGCAAAGCGCATAGCGCATCTATTTTGCCTCATCCAGTGGATTCATTACCTGAAGTTTCTCAGCCGCAGCAGCTTTGAGTAGGTTCGAATCGGAAGCTACGAAGGTTACATCCACCTTAGAGGAAAGTTTTAACCACAAAGCTGAGGACAGGTGGATAGCGTCGGCAGCCTTAAGGGGATGTTTTTCTATCAGGATCTTAACTATTGGTAGAAGGTCGTTATGGAAATCGAGCACAAGAATGTGGTCCCAGTCCTTATCGAACTTGTCAACGATTCCATTAAACGTTTTCCTTTCAATCTCACCTGAGCGAACCTTTCTCATTAAAGCTGAGAGCATCTCGGGATAGGTGAGTTTCGATGTTGTGATGAGCCCATTCGTCGCAAGGATGGATTTAACAAAATCCGTTCCTGCTTCCTCGGTATATCTTTTTACGAGGGCACTGCTGTCGAGATAGATCATCTTCTCTCTTCTATAATGATTTCCGAGGCTGGTTTTCCGGCTGCTTTAACACTCTTGAAAGGAGGTAACTTCCCCTTTTTCAGAGGTAGCCTGAGCATCCCTCTTTTCGCCAGGGAAGCAAGCCTCTCTTCAATCCCTGTTTTGTTTCTCATCCGATCAATACTCTGTATGATAGCTACAGGAGATCCTCTGTCTGTCACAATAATTTTGCTTCCTTCCTTAGTCAATTTGAGATAATAAGTAAGCTTGTTTTTTAATTCTTTTATTCCCACCGTTTCCATAGGATTTCCCTCCATGTAGCTATTGTAGCTACGTAGATAGGAAAAGTCAACCCTTTGATTCGCCCTTTGATTCGCCAGCATGAATTTTGTTGCTTGCTCAGGGTTGACCCCTTCGGCTTCGCTCAGGGCAAGCTCTGAGCGGCCCTTGGCGCCGCCGAAAGGGTCAATTCGTTTTCGCCCATGGCAAATTTCTCCTAAAGAATCCCCATACCACAAGCCCTATTGAAAAGGCAATACATGCATAGGCAAAGATATCACCAAAGCGGGTATAAAAAGTTCCCGGAGGAGAAAGAAAGATCTCCTGAGTCAGGGTTCCCTCTACAAAGATGTCCTTACCGTCCTTAATGACTTTCCCTGTTACTCGTCCATAGGGGTCGATGAAACCGGAGATTCCTGTATTGGTGGACCGAACCAAATTCACCCGGTTCTCCACGGCCCTAAAAACACACACAGCAAAGAATTGGTGCGAATAAGCGCTCTTTCCGAACCACCCTTCGTTGCTGATGTTGACCAGAAACCCTGCACCTTTTTTCACCATACATCTGCTCAGGTCAGGGAACATCATTTCCGAACAGATAAGGGTACCAAATTTCGTTCCGTCAATCCCGAAGAGAGTAAGCTCTGTTCCAGCGATATGGGAGTTTGTTGACGGACTGACAATGAATTTTGGCCAATGGATAACTCCCTCATAAGGAACATACTCAGCAAAGGGGATGAGATAAATCTTCAAGTACTGGCCGAGGATCTTGCCTTCCGGGGAGAAAAAGAGGGCCGTGTTCCCACTTTTCTTCGCTTTCATCAGGGTCTTTGCAAATTTTGGATACTCAGCGCTTCCTACAAGCACATGAGTATTTAATTGTCTGACTATGGTAATCATGCGTTGATAAAGGCCCATATCCTTTAAGACGAAACCAGGGGTTGAGGCCTCTGGCCAGATGATGAGCCTTGGGTTAGACCTTAACGTCTCTTCTGATAGTTTTTCGTATTGTGAAAGGATGTGGTCGCGAGATTCCCTTTTCCATTTTAATTCCGGCGGAATATTGCCCTGGACAACAGCTACCGAAATTGATTTTCCGGAGAGGGTATGGGGTACGCATATGTATCCTGCAACCCATAGGACTAATATCATCGCAAGAACAACAACCCCTCTGAATACAGGAGGGGTCTTCAGCTCAAAAGGTTCTCCCTTTCTTCTTTTGTCAATCCAGTGGCCAATCAAATCAGCAATGGCTGCGTTGGCAAGCACGATAATAAATGAAACTCCGTAGATCCCTGTAAAAGAAGCCATCTGAATCAAAGAAAGGTTTTGGTGCTGGGTGTATCCGAGGAGTCCCATGGAGAGTGCCGCAAACCCAGCATGGGAGCGAAGATATTCTACTGCTATCCAGAGGGGTGGGGCAGTGAAAATTAATGGAAATCTGATTTTTCTGGAGATAAAGTGAAAGAAGAGTCCAAAAAGGGGAAAATATAACCCCTGATAGAGCCCCAGTATGGAGTAATGGAGCAAGGTGACTCCCTTGGTATAAGTAACCCAGAAGAAGACACCAAGGAAAAAACAGACCCCCATAAGATAAGAGAGCACTAAGACCACTCTTAAACTTTTACCCCTTATGGCTAAAAAGAAGGGAACCAAACCAACCCAGGCAAGGAAACCGAAATCAAATGGAGGGAAAGAAAGAGTGAGGAGAATCGCAGAGGACAGGGCTAATAGAATTATTATCATACCAATGGTACCTAATATGGCCTGTAGCAAGTATCTTAATCTGAATATCTTTTATACTATATACCAAAATTGTCAATTGAATTTTGAAGATGTGACCCCTCATACCAAATAATTCCACCATATAGGAAGCGGAGAAAAACCTTAGATAACAGATAAGCCCTTGATCACGAAATGAGCAAGGGCTTATCCTCCGTCTCATTGATTATGGACGCAATCGTTTCAAATAAAGAAGCTTATCATTTAGGAACAAGGAACAGTGCAACAACATGTGCGGTTATCACATTCCCTATTTTAGTAAAATGTGTGACATTGTAAATAATTGCCTGGGATTCGTATCCTCCTTTGCTTGGAGCACAATCCGAGGGAATTTGGATTCCTGCACTTCCAAGGGGCCAACCTTCCAGGTATTCCGCAGTCACATCATCAAAACTGCCACCAAAATCAGTGGTTGGTATGATAAATTGTAAGCCACTGCAATGTCCGAAAAACGTAGCTACAACCCCATTTAAACTGCCTCCCGGTGTAATCGTAATTGTGCCTACAACCGCTGGGCCGACAAATTTTTGGTCGGTGCCAGGAGTTGGTGGGTTCCCGGCAAAACCAATGGGTACTGAAATTAACATCAACGAAAACAAGAAAACACTGACCAATAATATCTTCTTCATTGTCTCTTTCCTCCTTCTACATTTTTTGAAATGTGATTAGACTTACCTAATTTTCAGCCTCTTCGAGAATATCACCTCCCTCCGTATAAAGCATAGCGCAAAGAGCATAGAGCATAGCGTTCTAAAATCAAAACTGAACTAAATCTACCCTCCCTGATCCGCTACTTTTTGAACTGGAAGTTGGCGCGCTGGTAGCTGCCGTCCTTGAACTTTACCACGAACTGACGGCAGGTGTTCGACCACGCCTTGTCGGTCTTCCAAACATATGTGTACCGGTCGGATGCGGGGTCATACGAGAGACTGCTACCCCCCGCCGTGACTGTCTCTTCGATCGCATCATAAAGCCCGGTGGCCGAGCATTCGATCTTCACTGAAGTCGGATGACCAGTGGCGAAGATGTCCAGACCCTGGTTCCCGTGGAGGCTGAACTTCACTGGAATGGCCTGCCCGGCCTTCACAACGTTGAAGACGGGAAGGTTTTCAACCGGGCTGAAGAAGCCAGTGTAGATGTAAGAAACTTGGAACGACCGATCCACACTCGGCGAGGGATTATAATTTGAGTTACCCGCTTGCGACGCGCGCACTGTCACCGTTCCTAAGCCCGTAATCGTCACTATGTTGCCTGAAATAGTTGCGGGACCGGAGACGATGTTGAAGCTCACTTGGAGGCCTGAAGAAGCAGATGCACCCACGGTAAACGGCGGATCGCCATAGGTCTTGTTGGGAAGTGGATTAAAAGTGATCGTCTGGCTGGCCTTTTGAGCAGTGACTGACCGAGTAACCTGGGGTGCGGCATTGTAGGTGGCGTCGCCGGCCTGGTCAAAGGTGATAGAGCAGGTGCCAGTGCCGCTGGTCATGGTGATAGTATTGCCATTGATGGAGCAGGCGCCTGAGGCACCAATGGAGACTGTCAAACCAGAGCTGGCGGTGGCTCCAACAGTGAAAGACGTGTTGTAGATAGCATTAGCTGGGGGCGCCTGGGTCACCGTGATCGTCTGGTTAGCCTTGGCCAACAAGGTAAAACTGACTATGTTGGACTCGACGTAACCCGAGCTAGCAGATTCCAAGGGTGCATAAAATATACCTGAGCCGGGTGCTGTTTCGTAGATTTCAAGATAGTCGCTCATGTCAAATCTTGCTTTCACTGAGTAATTACCACTTTTTGTTAAAGTGTAATAATCAAGGGCATTGAAGATCGTTGACAAAACCCAACTGGCCGGCACAGTCTCCACATACTCAATAGGAAGTAGCTGAACTTTGTTGTCGATGACAATAGGGGTGACTGACGGTGGAGGAGGAGTAAATCCTGTTTCGACGTTCGTAGTAATAAGTTTCCCATCCGGATCAGTAAACCAAAGGGTGAGATGAAAGTTCTTCTCCTTAAAACCTTTCGAGGTGATGATATCCCCACCTTGATTTTCTATGGTCATAGTAATCGAAATGGGTTCGCCGGGATAATAAGTAGTCTTGTCAGGGACCACGGGGACCACAGCCGCTTTAGGTAGAAGGGTGGCCCCGAAGTTCATTGTTAGATCAGAAGCCACGTTGCTGTAAATCTGGGAGGCTGGATGAATGGCGTATCCGATCTTCTCCGGTTTGACGGTTCCAGACCAGTTAGTGGGCACTGTTCCTAAATAATAACCATTGGCGTCCGTAGTTGGATTGCCCGGAAAACCAGTCATTGTTACTCCACTGACTGGTGCATTATCGAAGGTGCGGATAACAGACCCTGAGATCGTGTAGGTCGTTTGAGCCGTTCCATCACCAACGGTTAATCCTCCCATCAGCAACAAGAAGCCTGCCATGCCAATCAGTATCTTTTTCATTTGACATTCCCCTCCCTGTTTACCCCGTTAGAAAGTCGCGTCCTTATCTAACGGGGTTTATTCCTCTTAGTTATGAATTCTAGTCCGCTGCGCAGCAGTTGTGGATCCTGATCAGCCCCGCGGCACCACTGCTGAAGTGGTTGTCCCTGATCCAGTTAGTAGAATATTGATACATGACGCAGGTAGAGTCTGCGTTTTCTACACTAACACCCACAGCATGTCCAATTTCGTGCGTGGTTACGTGTTTTAAGACCTGCTCCCTGGTAAATTCAAAGGCGGGGTTGACATTGCCTGGATCACTGGCTACCGGAAGTTCTACAAGTGGCCTATTAGTGTCATTGTTGTAGAAATTTTTATTGATATTGAAGGGGGAAAGATCTTGATTATAAAGCCACGGTGGACCTGCATTTCCCGCAGTCACAGGCACTGGATAGTCACCGTCCAGTAATCCATTCCCGTTCTTATCTTCACCACTATTTTTCTTGCCATTATCGTTTGCATCTTCTACTTTGCTTATCGGGTCTAATCTTCCATTTGCTAGGCCCCATGGACCGCTCAAAGTTGTACCCTGCAATGTTGTGCTGTCTTTATAAGGCCTGTCACTAAAATAGGCGTATAATACTTTTTGGTAGATGAAGGCTGACCCATAAGCGGTGCTATTTCCAAAGCCACTCTGTCCAAGGACTTTAAATGTCCAATCTCTTATGTTCCGTTTATAGAGGTTAGGTGATTCATTATTAAAGGTGTTAGTTGAGTCATTGGTAATCAACAACGCATCGATTTTTCGCTCGCCTTGCCCAATTCCGCCAAAGAATGCTGTTGCTTTGCTTTCATCTATAGCATAGACATCAATTCCTTCTTTAAAGTACGCCTCGCCTATGGCAAAAGGATAATCCCCATCGTAGGTGCGGTACTTGACGAAGAGGTCTCGTTTATTGGGATTGGTTCTGAAATGGACTATTTTCGCCTTACCATCATTGGAGTCAAGCTCTGGGACATAGGCCACGGTTTGATAACCATATGGCACGCATGTCTCGCCTGTGGGGCAGGGGGCGTTAGTGGAGCAGTTTCTTGAACTGGTTACCGAACACTGGCCATAACTCCCATCGTTTAGAACAAGTCTGCCCCACTTGAACCCTCGATACTCGTCAAAGTTTGTTAAACCATCCTTATCCAGGTTGTTTGCTGTAGCATCCGATGGTCCACCATCCAATGGTCCATAATTGAGCGTACCGAACTGTGCCATCTCCCATGCATCCGCCATACCATCGCCATCGGTATCCCTGGGCAGCCTAACCAATTGGTTTGTTAAATTATATGTTTGCGCACCATCGGTAAATTCCACGTCTGCATGGAAAGTGATGGTGCCTCCAAAATCATTGCAGGTTAAAGTTACCTGACCTCCACTATTACTTGTGACAGAGTAATCAGGGGCTGGACCGCCATTGGGGCCAGTATTATCGGTCACAGCAGTGGGATCGTTTGTGTACTTCCCGCGAAGGTGTGTGATGTCTGGTGACGGAGTAGTGGCTGTGTCAGGAGTGAATGTGAGGGTAATAGTGGTAGGCTCAATAATCGCCCCACCGGAAACTCTTCGCACCTTGGCTCTTGCGAAAATTTCTACCCCATCCTTCGGCAGCCAGGTGTCATAGTTTACCAAGACACCATTTTCATACATTTCACCAAAAACGATTTCATAAGGTGAATCCGGGGTAGCAGGGTTGCAATCGTTATCAATACCATCACCCGGTTCTTCAGTAGCCCCGGGATGGACATCCTTGTTGGAATCGTTGCAATCACCGCTGGTTGCAGTCAGCTCGTTGGCTGCTTTATAAGCCCAGCCGGTGCCGTCCTTATTCAAGTCTGTAGGCCGTAAGCACTCCGTGCGGGTAGATCCATCGGAATATCCATCCCCGTCATAATCCCTGTACCACACGGGAATTCTTTGGTCAGCATTAGCTACGGTGGGGCAGTTGTCGCAGGCATCGCCTACACCGTCTTGATCGGTATCGAGTTGGGTGGCATTTGCAACACTTGGGCAGTTATCCAGGGTATCGCACAATCCATCCATATCGCTGTCGGTGCAGATGCTCCCTGAAGGAGGTTTTGGCGCGGGGGAACCGCAATCATTACCAGTAGTCGACCCCGGATAGACATTGGCATCCATATCGTTGCAGTCATCGCCACCATAGAAAATAGATATGTATCCGTCTCCGTCAGCGTCGCGGTCACATACATCGCCGATGTCATCTCCATCCAGGTCTGCTTGATCGGGATTGTAAGCATTCGGGCAATTGTCGCAGGCATCGCCTATGCCATCTCCATCAGAATCTTCCTGGTTTGGGTTGGAGATAGTTGGGCAATTATCGACAGCGTCGGCGATTCCATCTCCGTCGGTATCCACTGCAAACGTACCATAGATAGTATGACTACCTGTTACACTGGTGAAAGTATAAGAGGTTGTGGCTCCCTGCGATATGCCATCCACGGTCACCTCGAAAATGCCATATCCAAAAAATGGGGTAATCGTACATATTGACCCCCCACCGTAATTTACTGTGGTTGGAACACATGTTATAGTCCCATCGGACACTGGTAATACAGTGATGGTGTAAGGCCCATTTGCTTGGTTTGGATTGGTTCCGAGCTGAAACTCTTGCTGGTTCGTTAAACCATCGCCGTCATAATCTTCCGATGCTCCATGGCTTAAATTTCCGAAGTTGGCTATTTCCCAACTATCTGCAAGGCCGTCTAAGTCTGTATCCATCTCAGTGATCACTACATTGTCAAACGCTGCAGCTACATAACCCCACTCATTAGAGTTACTTATCTCGCTCACACGGGTACCAATGCCCTTACGGCCTTTGGGAGACCCGTCACCTGATACAATCGGGGCAAGGGAAGTTGGGTTATAAGAGATTGCAGAGCCATCGCAACCAAAAGTAATATTCACTCCATTCCAGGAAAGAGAGAATCTGTATATTTCATCAAGTGCAACACTTTTGAAGATTCCCGACGTAAGAATCTCATATTCGCCTGGTAAGTTACAGTCAGGTGCAGTGCATTTGGAAACAGCGTAGAATGCCTGGGGGCCGCTGCCCTGTTCTAAAATCCCAACGATGCCGAAGACATCACCTGTTATATCACCCGGTGTACTGCTTCCTGAACCATCGTTATAAAAAGAGCCATAAAGTCTGGCTTGTGGACGAGCGCCACTACTCTGGATGTCGACCACCTTTACATCTGCCTGAAGTCCCATGATAGGCTGGGAGTTGATTAAGCCCATATTGTTGCTGCCGTTTGAGCCATACCTGGCAAGCTCAGATTCAAGGACTCCAGTTTTAACCTGTCTCGTAAACTCCCAGGTATTCCACTTAGTCTCATCAATCAAGCCTGCTGGGTCGTTGAAATCATCATATACTGGGAGTACTCCGTTTTTATACACATTATCGAAGGTCGCTGAGATATATCCTGATTCGGTGGGACCTTGGAGCCAAACCCGCGTCCGGAGGCCTTTAAATGAAGTATTAGCATTTCCAGCCCTAACTGGAAGGCCATCCCCAGCACCGAAAGTTTTTGTTTCATCCCCAATCTTGAAGGTAAATTGATTCACACCAGAATCGTAGCTTATATATAAAGTGTAGCTTTCTCCAAACGTCACAGCCACAGAAGGTCCAAAATTCCCATCTTTGATAAGTTCCCAGGTGGTGCCTTGGGGATTCGTGAACCTAAAAACTTCCCATCTCGCTTGAAGCCCTCCCGCAGGCGTTGCTCCAAGAAGAACAGCTGCCCAGATGTCTCCTCCTCCCTCCGTACCGTCGTTATACCAACGACCCGTCAGCGCTGCTCTCGTGCCTCCGTTTGGATTGGTATGGATAATTCGGAGAACAGAAACCTCGGCTTGAATCGAATTAACTTCTTCTGGTTCAGGGAAATTGAGGGAATTGTTAGCCCACCGGTAAGTAGAGCCTATGGAGTCATTGGTGTTTGGAGCTCTGACCTCAGACACCAATTTTTCGTTTACTATCTCTCTGACGAACTCCAGATCCGCCCACTTGGTTCGGTCGATCATATCCCCAGAAAAATCGTCAACCATGTATGCTGGCCTGCTGGTTGGATCAAGAGGATCTGTTCCCGCTGCGACCTCGACCCCATCATTAATGCCATCTCCATCGGTATCGGGGTTGTTGGGATTGGTTCCTCTCGCGATTTCGTCATTGTCAGTTAAACCATCCTTATCGGTATCAGGATTTATGGGATTGGTGCCTTGTTGATATTCCTGCAGGTTCGTTAAACCATCGCCGTCTGGATCAGCATTTGGATTAATGCCTGTCGTACCGAAATAGAAATCCTCCCAGTTATCTGGAATGCCATTGCCATCGGAATCCGCACCTGCAAGAGTAAATGTTGCGGTTACGTTAACGTTAGCAGTCATTGTCACGGTGCATGGGCCTGTTCCTGAGCACGCCCCAGACCAACCCGTAAAGAAAGAACCCACACTCGGTGTTGCTGTCAAAGTGAGTGTCACAGGCGGTGTCCCGTTGATATAGCTCTCCTCACAATCAGCACCGCAGCTGATCCCTCCTGGGGAACTCGTCACCGTCCCGGTCCCTGTGCCTGTTTTGGTTACCGTAAGGGTACGGGAGCTCAGGTTAAAGGGATTGTAGAAGAAGGTCCGCCTAAGGCTCTGGCGCATGGTATTGTCCACTGGATCATAAACACGGACAAACCACTGATAGGTCTCGCCATGCTCAAGACCCCTGAGATCAAAGAAAGAGACCCAAACGTTATTCCAATCCACCAAACGAGGTGAACTGTAATACTCCTTTGTCCCATCCAGACTCCTTATCCTGACCACGTAGTGCTGGTTACTCACTCCTGGTAAACCCCAACTAAAGCTAATCGCACCAGTTGGACGAATCGAATAGGTCATCGTGCCCACATTCACCGGCGTGAGAGGAACATTGGCAAAGTTCTTTGTCAGCGTATCGACGTGGCCATCTGAGAAGACAATGTCAAACCTATAATCCCCATACTCAAAGGGCGGATCAAACCACTTCCCCCAGATCTTGTTAAAGCGGGTCTCCGTGGAGATGTCATAAAAGTCCGAAGAAAGATCAAAGGAATAGGAGAAACTATTTGGCCCTGTGACCGTGGCTCCCGTAACCTCCCCCCTTGACCCCGGTCGTACATCAAAGAACAGACCCAACCTCCCATCCCAATCCGTCACCGAATAATAAGTGGCCCGCTGATCTGGAAGAGATGGATTATAAGTCAAAAGAATGGAACTTGTTGCCACAGCGTTATATGTGGGTATCCCCTCATTGTAAACCTCAGGAGCATCATAGGCCCGGACCTGCCACTGATAGCTCTGATCCCTCTCCAGACAACTGAGGTTTTGTGCCGAGATATTGAGACTGTTTGCATCAAGCATGGTAGGAGACCTAAAATACTCCGTCGTGCTCCCATCCGCACTCCTCACAATAATCGCATAGTACTGACCCGTGACAGGCGGTGTCCAAGTCACATTGGCACCCCCATCATCCAACACCGTAACGGTAATGCTCTGCGGATTTACAGGAATCACTGTCGCCGGCTGAAGATCCTTCGTATAGGTTTCAGTGACACCATCATAGAATTGAAGGGTCAGAGTGTAGGGACCATAGCTAAAGGCTGAACCAAAGGACTTTCGCCACCCCACTAAATATCTGCACTCCGATAACCACTCCATCCTGTTAGCCTGAAGATCAAATGACTCAGAAGACCCACCCGGCTTCGTTAACGTCGCACTTTGCAGAAGATCCCTGAATCCAGGAAACACATAGAAGGCCCCAAAGAGCTCCCCATTGTAAACAGAGAGAGGGAAGAACTGTAATCTCCGGTAAGCAAAACTGGCAATGACGTTCTTACCGGAGGTCATGGCCACCGTACACTGATTCCCCGATACTGAATCACATCCCGTCCAATTAACGAGTTTCGAAATCGCATCTGAATTCGCCGTTAAGGTCACAGTCGTCCCTGAATTATAGACCTCGTAACAATCCGGTCCACAATTTACTCCTGCGGGGGAGCTTGTAATCATACCATTGCCTGTACCTGATTTGGCTATTGTTAGGGTATAACCAAAAGTCAAGGGATTTGGGTCTGCCCCATCCGGTATCCCATCACCATCTGTATCAGGATTATTGGGGTTGGTTCCTGCCTGGTACTCCTGGAGGTTCGTTAAACCATCGCCATCTGGATCGCCCGAAGCACTTTGGTCTAAGTTACTGAAATTGGCCATCTCCCAGGTATCTGGTAGGCCATCTGCGTCTGAATCTGCTCCGAAGGCCGCGGTCACGGTTTTGGAGGCATCCACTGTAACGGTGCATGGGCCTGTTCCTGAGCACGCCCCAGACCAACCTGTAAAGAGAGAACCCGCACTCGGTGTCGCCGTCAAAGTGATTGTCACAGGCGGTGTCCCGTTGATATAGCTCTCCTCACAATCAAAACCACAGTTGATGACACCAGCCGGCGCGCTTGTTACTGTCCCCGTACCCTCCTTAGTGACTGTCAGGGTATGATACGGCAGATTAAACGGATTGTAGAAGAAAGTCTGGCTGGCGCTTTGCCTTGCTGTGTTATAGGCAGCAACTGGAGGAGGTCCGCCGGTTGGGAGGTCATAAGCCCTGACAAACCATTGATAGGTTTTAGCATGGTCCAGACCCCTCAAATCCCAGAAGGAGAGGTTCATCGCATTCCAATTAACGAGATACGAGACTGGTGCGTAATACTCTTTTGTGCCATCTAAGCTTCGAATTCTTATTTCATAAACCTGGTCAGGTGGGAAAGTAGGGATGGTCCAGGAGAAATTTATTCCTCCGTCGGGGCGTATGGTTTGATTCATCGTCCCTGAGTTTACGCCAGTTACAGGCGCAATCTGGAGAGTCTTGATATAAGTTTCGATTTTATCCGAAAACGTAACATTTAATTTATAGCCAGAACCACCATAAACAGGTGAACCTAATAATTTCCGCCAGCCTCTTAAGAATCTGGTTTCTGTTGAGAGATCAAACGCATCCGTTGTCAAGTCAAACGATTGGGTAGTATTGTTTGGATCCGTGATAGTACCTTCAACTACCTCATTCCGGGATCCAGGACGAACCATGAAAACAACCTCTAAGGCACCGTTGAAATCTCTGGCAGTGTAATAAGAGACCCGGCCAAGAGCCGAAGGATTGTAGGTAAAATCAGCAAAGCGTGATTCGGCCGCGTTGTACCTGGGAATCCCCTCGATGTACACTTCGGGAGTATTATAGTAGGCCCTGATCATCCATTGATAATTTTGCCCTCGCTCCAGGCATCTAAGGTCACTTGCAGAAAGAACTAAGGACGTTCCGTCTTGCATGGCAGGCGACCTAAAGTACTCTGTTAGACCATCTGAGCTTCTCACGATTACCTGGTAGTACTGACCGAAGACACCGCCGGGCAAGGACCAGCCGACATTGGCGCTCCCGTCGTCGTTGACAATTACAGAAATACCTGTCGCAGGACTCACTGCAACGGGTTGAATATCCTTGGTGTAAGTCTCGATCACTCCGTCATAAAAGACCAAGGAGAGAGTATACTGACCATTGCTAAAGGTCGAACCAAAGGACTTTAGCCACCCTTCCATGTACCGACACTCATTCAACCAATCATATGTATCGGCTTGAAGGTCAAAGGTGTAAGAGAGTCCTGGACCGGTTAAAGTGGCGCTTTGCAGAAGGTCCTTAAATCCCGGCCATAAATAGAAGACCCCAACGAGATTCCCATTGTACACACTGGTCGGAAAAACATTTAACCTTCGGTAAGAGAAGTTTGCTGTGACAGGTTTGTCGGAGGTCATGCTCACTGTGCATTGATTACCCGATACCGAATCACATCCTTCCCAATTAACGAATCTCGAAGTCGCGTCCGAATTCGCTGTTAAAGTTACACTGGTTCCTAAACTATAGCCTTCGTAGCAATCTGACCCACAATTAATGCCGGCAGGCGAGCTTGTAATGGTACCATTGCCAGTTCCTGATTTCGTAACCGTCAGTGGTCCATAGGACATGTTCAGTACAACCACGTTATCGAAGTTTGCAGCTACATAGCCCCACTCATTAGAGGTATCTATCCCGCTTACACGGGTACCGATGCCCTTACGGCCTTTGGGAGGTCCTGCATTTGGGCCAGCAGGAGTATAAGTAACTATAGAACCGTCGCAACCAAGGGTAATGTCCGATCCATTCCAGGAAATAGAAAATCTGTGAGTTTCATTCAGCCCAACATTCTTGATGATTCCTGATTGGAAAACCGTATATTCGTTTGGTAAGTTGCAGTTGGGTGCGGTGCATCGAGCCACACCGTAGAATGCTTGGGGAATGCCGCCTTGCCCTGAAATCCCAATTGAAACGGTGATATCGCCTGTCAAATCACCGGGTGTACTGCTTCCTGTACCATCGTTATATAAATTGGCATAAAGTCTGGCCATTGGACCAGCCCCACTTGTCTGCATATCCACTACATTTAGGTCTGCCTGAAATCCCGTAATAGCCTGGGAGTTAATTAAACTCATGTTGTTGCTGCCGTTTGAGCCATACCTGGCAAGCGTAGATTTAAGCACTCCGCCTTCGGTGCGCCTTACAAACTTCCAGGTATTCCACCTCGTCTCGTCAATCATACCTGATGCGTCGCTGAAATCATCATAGAGCACCCCATCTCGATAAACATTATCAAAGGTTGCCGAAATATGTCCGCCGCTCGTAGGTGTTTCTTGATGGCTAATGCGCGTCTCAAATCCTCTGTAGGCAATCGGGAGGGGGCTTAAATATGCTGGCCCGCTCACAGTGACAGGGTTACCCCCTTCGAACTCAAAGGTAAACTGATTACCACCATTCCAGGAGATAGAAAGAGTCTTTTTCTCGTTCAAGGCAACAATCCAGTCGCTCGGCTCCACCCAAGCAATGGTAACAGCACTCCCGGTCCCATAGCATTGCTGGTCCAAACATTGCACTATCGCGTAATATCCCTTTAGTTGTCCGTACTGATGCTTGATTCCCATTTGTGCAGTAATGAGGAGGGAAGCTGTATCGTTGTAGTAATTGCCCGAGAGCCTGGCACGCACCATTGAGCCATTATTAACAACCTCTTTTACAGTGACGTCGGCTTGAATTGTGTTAGGAGGGTTAGGGGCTAAATTCATCGCCAGATTATTTGTGATCGGGGTAGGACCATAGTAGGTGAGTTCAGACTCCAAGACACCATTTTCTATGCGCCTGACAAATTCCAGATCCGCCCATATGGTTCGATCAATCATGTCAGCCGAGAAATCATCTACCCTGTATTGTGGTTTGCTTGAGGCATTATTAGGATCTGTGCCCGCTGCAACCTCAACCCCATCGTTAATACCATCGCCATCGGTATCTCGATTGGTGGGATTGGTCCCTAACTGATATTCTTGAAGGTTCGTTAAACCATCGCCGTCATAATCTTCCGATGCTCCCTGGCTTAAATTCCCAAAGTTGGCCATTTCCCAACTATCTGCAAGGCCGTCTAAGTCTGTATCCATCTCAGTGATCACTACATTGTCAAACGCTGCTGAAACATAAGCCCATTCATTAGAGTTACTTATCTCGCTCACACGGGTACCAATGCCTTTACGGCCCTTGGGAGGCCCTGCAACGGGGGCAAGGGATGTAGGGTTGTAAGATATAGCAGAGCCATCGCAACCAAGAGTAATATCCACTCCATTCCAGGAGAGAGAAAATCTGTGAATTTCATTTAGTTGAACATTTTTGAAGATTCCCGACGTAAGAATCTCATATTCGCCTGGTAAGTTGCAGTTGGGTGCGGTGCATTTGAAAACAGCGTAGAATGCCTGCGGGCCGCTGCCTTGGCCATTGTCTAAAATCCCAACTGCGCCGGTGACATCGCCTTTCAAATCACCTGGTGTACTGCTTCCTGTACCATCGTTATACAAAGCAGCATAAAGTCTGCCCTGCGGACGAGCTCCACTGTTCTGAAATTCAAGAACTTTCAAATCCGCCTCAAATCCCAAAATATGCTGGGAGTCAACAAAACTCGTATTGTTGGAGCCGTTGACTCCGCGTTGGGTCAATGCTGATATCAGTTCGCTGTCGGAAACTGCCCGGACAAATTCCCAGCTTCTCCATTGTAGAGGATCGATCTTTTCAGTGAGATCATTGGAATCGAAATCGTCATACAGTTCACCATTGACAACCACATTATCAAAGGTAGCAGAGATAAATCCCCCCTCCCCAGAACCAGTTGTAATATCGCTAATACGGGTACCGATGCCTTTAGTTTCCACTTTTGGTGAAGCAACTTTATTTGGAAGAAGTGTGCAAGTTAATTTATCAACATCAATACTCGTGGTCCCAAAGCCGAAGGTGAATGTGAAACTTGAATCATTTTCCACCCAGGAAAAAGATAATGGATAAGTTGTGTTCAATACAGCAGGTCCTAAGCTTCCCCAGCAAAGGCGTTCCATCTCGTTTGGCAAGTTGCAGTTAGGCTGAGTGCATTTAACAACAGCATAGTAACCTTCGAGCTCTTCTCCATTATGTCTAATCCCAACAACCCCTATTACATCACCGGTCTGTCCATCTCCTAGAGTTCCATCGTTATAAACAGCACCATATTGTATTGCATGAGGGGTACCGCCATTATTTTCATAGGCTTTTACGGTCACGTCTGCCTGGAAATCATTTACTGCACCGGAATCCCTAAAAACCAAATAGTTGTAACCGTTTAACCCATAGCGTCTGATTTCCGATTCGAGAACTCCATTGTTTATCAGTTTGACAACCTCCAGGTCCGCCCATACCGTGCGGTCAATGAATTCTCCTGAAAACTCGTCGCCTGAGGTGGGGAGTGAGTAGTCACTATAGACGGTGTTCTGGTTGTTTGCATGAGAATTAGTAAATGTGCGAAGTTTGAAGTCATAGAGTATACCGGGTGTCAGGCTGCCGACCGTGTAAGTATTGACGCTTTTGTTGGGTGTGGTGTACGCAAGACTCCAGACCGTTCCTCCTGACCCGGGCGTCCCCTTCCAGATCTCATAGCTCCCGGTGTCACCTATGTAGGCGATGGGAGTCCAGGTCAACTGAACTGAAGTGCTCGAAAGCGCTGTAGCAGTCAGGTTGGTTGGTGCTACTGTCTGCGTGCTTTCCCAGTCGCCCCCAAATTGTTTTTTGTTAAGGAACGTACGTAACGTGCCATCCGTCGTGTAAAGGGAATTCCAACGAAGGTCACTTCCATCACCAATTAACTTCGTAAGGCCCGTGAGAGAAACAGGTATTGCACCTGTCAGCTTGTTTGATCTTAGGCTGAAATATTCAAGGTTCGTCAGGTTTCCAAGTGAGGCCGGAATACTCCCTGTAAGCTGGTTGTTGGCCAGAAATAGATACTGGAGTTTGGTCAGGTTACCAAGCTCCGGTGGGATGCTTTCCGTGAGTTGGTTGTTGAAAAGCACTAGAGACTGGAGGTTTGTCAGGCTGCCAATCCAGGCTGCAATGCTCCCTGTAAGCTGGTTGTAACCAAGGTTTAGATCCCGGAGATTCGTCA